>Ga0187861_10000015_pt1 | contig 230827 bp, 189 predicted proteins | sample June2016WEW_10_1_3_FD_132986 | JGI IMG/M metagenome (GOLD analysis project Ga0187861, IMG submission 132986) | Peatland microbial communities from SPRUCE experiment site at the Marcell Experimental Forest, Minnesota, USA - June2016WEW_10_100 | ecosystem: Environmental > Terrestrial > Soil >...
CCGCCCCTGGCCAAGAGCTTCCGTGCCTTCCACACTCAACTGACCGATTACTTCCAGCAACAACTGGCCGCCTGAAAACTTGACCTGTCCACTCCATGTTTTGAACTTCAAGGACTCTAGCGCGCCCGGCGGCGGCGTAATCCTGTGGCGTTCGTTTTGAAATCCTCGGCACGCAAAATGACCGCCACGACCTTGGTCGTCCACTCGCCGCGGTTGTTGAAGTAACTTCCGCGCATCCACACCAGGGCGGTTCGGCTGCCCGGCCAGGCCGGCACCAACGGCCGGAGATTGTCCATCGTCGAATTGGCCGTCACCGGCACCCACTGCCAGGTCCGGCCGTGGTCGGACGTGACGCCGCGGAAAATCTCCCGATGACGCTCACCGTCGGCGCGGCTGACCAGCGGTTTGCCCGTCATCGGGTCGGCGTCGGTGGAGAGGAAGACCACGTTGACATGCTGCGGATCAATCGCGCCCAAGCCGGTGTAATCGTCCTCGCCGGCATACAAACGGCGCCCGGCAAAGGCGGTTTCGTGTTCCGCCCACTGCGAACCGTCCCAGTGCGCGTAATGGAACCGGTGGTCGAACCCGCCCTGCCCTTTCGGCAAACCGGCCCCGTCCATTTGCACGGTGAACAAGACCGCCGGCCGTTCCCGTTCGTCGAGACGGATGTCCGTCATCCAGGCTACGTTGCTCGGTCCGCCTTGATAGATGCGCGTCAGGTCCCACGCGTGAACCGTCGTGTTGGAACTGGTCGCCAGTGGCGCGAGCACGGTGCCGTCGCTCAGATGGATGTTCCCGCCACGAATGAAGCCGTGATAGAGGCTGTTGTCGAAATTGCGCGGGTGGTCCTCCGTGGCGACAAAGTGAATCGTGTCGCGGCCGTTCGACGCATACTTTGCATAGGGACTGTAGCCGCGGCGGCCGATGAACAGCTTGCCCCCGTAATGCCAAGAGCGCGCGTCGTCGTCCGAATAGAGATAGTTCGGATCCTGGCTAACCCCCCGATGGAAGAGGTAGATGCGCCCCTTCTCCGCCTTCAGCCGGATCGGATTCGCATAGGTCGCGTTGTCGCCGCCCCAGTTTCCCTTCCGGCCCGGCGTGACCAATTCCGACGCCGCTTGCCAATCGAACGGATCACCCGGGTTCCGGGAGATGCGGAAGAACATCCGCGGTTCCTGGTTATGGGTCGAGTACCCCGCGAAGTAACGTCCGTCGGGCAACACCAGCAGCCCGGGCGCGTTGTGATCGTCCTGCTCGAAATGCGGGTGAAACAGCACCACGCGGGTTTTGCCGCGGGCGAGATCGAGCACGGACAACTCCACATTGCCCCAACCGGGCCGTGCGTCATCCGTGAACTTCCCTTCCGCCCGCACCGAACCCACGATCAACCGGCCATGATCCACAATCACGCGCGGGTCCATGAACCACGACCATGCGCCGTTGTCGTTGAGTTCGATCAGCCGGCCGCGGACGTAATTGGTTCCGTCCGGCAACGGAGGCGAAGCCGCGCCGGCCGTGACCGCCCACGTTGCCATTGCCAGGGTCTGCGCCAACCAGCCGCGAAAAGTGTTCATGCCCGCATCCTGCCGTTATTTTGCCGCGGATCAAGCGCTGGCCACAGTTCACCGGACCCGCCACGCCGTACCTTGATTTCACCCGGCCCGCCGCCGGCCGCGTCATCACCAGGCCCGGGCGTACTGCGGCGGCGGCGGGAGCTTTTCCGGTTGACCGAGCGCACGTGCCGCGTGCGCCGGCCAGTAGGGATCACGCAGGAATTCGCGCGCCAGCAGCACCAGGTCCGCCTTTCCGTTGCGCACAATCGCCTCGGCTTCCGCCGGCTGCGCGATGCAACCCACGGCGGCAGTGGCAATGCCTGCCTCCCGACGGATGCGCTCGGCGAATGGCACCTGATAGCACGGGGCAACGGGAATCTTCGCGTCCGGCACGAGTCCGCCGGAACTGCAGTCAATCAAGTCCACCCCCTCCGCCTTGAGCCGGCGCGCGAGTTCAATGCTCTGCTCGAGGTCCCAGCCGCCCGGCACCCAATCGGTGCACGAGAGCCGCACCGCGAGCGGGAATTTATCCGGCCACACCGCGCGAACGGCGCGCGTGGTTTCGAGCAGGAAACGGATGCGGTTCGCAAAACCGCCGCCATAACGATCCGGGCGCTGGTTGCTGAGCGGCGAAAGGAATTCGTGGCTCAGGTAGCCGTGCGCCGAATGCAACTCGAGCCATTCATAGCCGGCGGCGAGCGCGCGTTGGGTGGCCGCCACGAAATCGCTTTGCACACGGGCGATGTCCGACTCAGCCATCGCCTGCGGGATCTTGGGCAGTTCGGCGCCAAACGCCAGCGCGCTGGGTGCGATCGTCGGCCAGCCGCCGGCGTTATCGGCCAGATGCGCGCCGCCTTCCCACGGGCGCGCGGCCGAAGCCTTGCGACCGGCGTGCGCGAGTTGGATGGCGGGCACCGCACCCTGCTGTTTCACAAAACGATTGATCCGCGCGAGCGGTTCGATCTGGTCCGCGGCCCAGAGGCCCAGGTCGCCAGGCGTGATGCGGCCCGCGGGCGAAACCGCCGTGGCCTCGCCGATGACCAGGCCCGCGCCGCCCACGGCGCGCGCGCCGAGATGAACCAAATGCCAGTCCGTCGCCACGCCATCGGCGCAGGAGTACTGGCACATCGGCGACACGCCGATGCGATTGCGCAGTGTGACCGACTTGAGGATCAGCGGTTGAAAGAGATCCGGCTGGTTGCTCGTGTTGTTTCCCATCGGGGACCCGTAATAATCCCGGACGGCGCGTTGCGCAAGTGGCGAAGAACCGCCGCCCGCAAGTGGGCCGGGCCGTGCTGAGCTGTCGCGGCGCTCCCCATTCACTCGTCCCGGCGGAGCAGAGCGAACAATGCCCCCAGCGGATTGCGCACTTTGTCCAGATTCCGTCCCCAAGCGCTCCAGCCCCAAAGGTTGAACAGGAGGCAGCAGAGTGAACAGAAACCAGATGCTCTCTCCAAGAGCTGAAAGCCCGAAAGAACATAGCCCAGGGCAAAGCGAGTCCGCGAGCGACGCCCTGGGTCAACCATCAGCATATTTTCCAAGCCCTGAAAGGGCGGCCTAGTTTTGCGTTGCAACGGTTCTCCCGTTTTCCCTTTGGCCGCTTTCCGTCTCATTCCACGGTCCGGCGGGTTGGACGTGAACGACCCGTCAGCCGTTCAGGGTCCAGCCCGGCCGGTAGGTCCGGCGCAACAGGGCGTCCGCCTCCGGGTTGTCCGTGACGCGGCCGGCGGCGCCGTCGTAGCTGATCTTCTTGCCCACCCGGTAGGCGACCATGCCGAGCAGCATCTGCTCGATCATGTTGCCGCTGTACTCGAAGTCGCACGACGTCTTGAGACTGCCCTTGCACGCGTTCAGCCATTCCTGCTGGAAGCCGTGCATCTTCGGAATCAGCGCGTCCTTCGAGCGCGGTTTGAAATAGGTGAAATCTGCGCTGTCGCTGTTGGGAATGATCAGGCGCGAGGTGAAGTCGGACACCAGCGTGCCTTTGCTGCCCTCGAACATGGCGCCGTGGTCAATGTGCTTCAGGTCCACCGCGGGGTACGGGTTCTCGGGCAGCGCGCCGCCCTGATACCATGCAACTTTGATCGCCGGCCGCCAGCCGTTGGCAGGGTGATCGAAATGCGTTTCCAGCCGGACCGGGGTGACCTCGGGATTGAACGGATCGCCCTTGCCCTCGGCGGAGGTCGGCAGGGTGACGTCAATCGCGTTCCAGGCAATGTCCATGGTGTGGCTGCCCATGTCGCCCACCTGGCCGCTGCCGAAGTCCCAATACATGTTCCAGGAAAGACAGTTCGCGCCCGGGCCGCCGGCGAAATAGCCGGGGTTGTAAGGATGGAACGGCGAGGGGCCGATCCACAGGTCGTAGTGGAGCGTTTTGGGCGGTTCGCCTTGGGCGGGCAGGTAGCCGGGCCGGGGAATCTTGCGGTCACCCCAGGCGCAAACCGATTCGAGCGTGCCGATCGCGCCGTCGCGAATGAGTTCACGCACGCGGTTGAAGTTCTCGTATTCGTGGCGCTGCGTGCCGCACTGAGTGGCGAGCTTGGCCTTGTTCTTCAGGAAATTGGCGCGGACGACGCGGGCTTCCTCGACGCTGTTGGCCAGCGGTTTCTCGCAATAGACATGAAGGCCGCGGTTCAGCGCCCAGTTGGCAACGAAGGAGTGGCAGTGATCGGCGGTGCAGATCACGACGGCATTGAGGTCCTTCTGGTCGAGGCACTGGCGCCAGTCCACGTATTGTTTGGCGTTGGGGACGTTCAGCTTCTGCGCACCGAAAGCGAGGTGCTCCTCGTTCACGTCGCAGAGGGCGACGACGTTTTCGCCGCGTAGCGCGCCGAAGTGCGCCTCGCCGCGGCCCCAGGTGCCGATGAGGGCGATGTTGAGTTTGTTGCTGGGGGCGTCGGCGCCGAACAGTTTCATCCGGGGCAGGATGAGCCCGGCGGCTCCGGTGAAGGCGGCGGTGCGGAGGAATTCACGTCGTTTCATAATGGTCTTCGATTGGGGGCTTGGGTTGGCGGGTCGGCAGCTCATCGGTGAAAAAGCGGCGCCCATGCCGGCGAAAGGCAGTGGCCTGGACCCGTGGACATGGGCGTTCACCTAATCTTCCCCTGCCCGATCGTCAAGCTCCATTTCTGAAAAACGGCCGCCGGACGCGGCGCAGCCAGCCTTTTGGCCGGGCTCGAGGGCGGGCCAATGACGTCGACTGCGACCATGACGGGCGCATCCGCGCACTGCCCCGGACCGCGGCTGCGTCGCAGACCAGTCGCAGCACGTTGAAGAAGACCACGGTCTCCAGCGCATTCCAGCACGCCATTCGGGCGATGGCGCTGCGGCTGGCCCTCGGCACAGCCGCGGTCTGCCGCCGTTACGTCTTGCCGGGTCAATGTTCGCTTCTATAATGACCCGATGCTGGACATCAAACTGGTCCGCGAGCAACCCGACCGCGTCCGCCAACGCCTGGCCAGCCGGCGTGCCGTGGACGAGGCGCGGGTGGACGAATTGCTCGCCTTGGACGAGCAGCGCCGCAAGCTTCTCGGCGAGGTGGAAGCCCTCAAATCCCAGCGGAACCGCGTGTCGAAGGAGATCGGCGCGCTCATGGCGCAGAAGAAGCCCGCCGAAGCGGAGGCCAAGAAAGTCGAAACCCGGGCTATTGGCGACCGGATCACGGGGCTGGACCAGGAAGTGGCGGTCGCCGAGGCCGCCCGGGACAAGATTCTCGTTCGCCTGCCCAACCTGCCCCATCCAAGCGTGCCACTTGGCACGACAGCGGCGGACAATCCGGTGGTACGGACCTGGGGCAGCACGGCGACGTTCGGTTTCACGCCCAAAACGCACATCGAGTTGTGCGAAAGCCTGAAACTAGTTGACTTTGCCCGCGGCGCCAAACTCAGCGGCAGAGGCTTTCTGCTTTACACCGGTTGGGGCGCGCGATTGGAGCGGGCGTTGATTCAGTTCCTGCTCGATCTCCACGTGCATGAACACGGTTACACGGAGGTTTCGCCGCCGTTCATCATCGGCCGGGACTGCATGTTCGGCGTCGGCCAGTTCCCGAAGTTCGAGGACCAGGCCTACGCCGTGCAGGAAGGCCAGGACGGCAGCACGCTGGGCCGGCTTTACCTGCTGCCCACCGCCGAGGCGCCGGTCGCCAACATTCATCGCGAGGAAATACTTAAAGCCAGCCAGCTCCCGATCCATTATGTGGCCTACAGCCCGTGTTTCCGCGCGGAGGCGGGCGCCGCGGGCGTCGGCACGCGCGGCATGATCCGCGTCCATCAGTTCGACAAGGTGGAGTTGATCCGGATCACGACGCCGGAGAACAGCTATGCCGAACATGAGGAAATGCTGGCCAACGCCGAGAAGGTGCTCCAGCGCCTCGGCCTTCATTACCGCGTGGTGCTCCTCTGCACCGGCGACATGGGGTTTGCCAGTGCCAAGACCTACGACGTCGAAGTATGGGCGCCGGGACAGGGCCAGTATCTCGAGGTTTCGAGCGTATCCAATTGTGAGGATTTCCAGGCCCGCCGGATGAACCTGCGCTACAAAACCGAAGCCGGCGAGAACCGCTTCCCGCACATCCTCAATGGCAGCGGCACCGCCCTCGCGCGGCTGTTCGTCGCCCTGGTGGAAACCCATCAACAGCCGGACGGCAGCGTGGTCGTGCCCGAGCCGCTCCGGCCCTATCTCAAGGCGGACCGCATCCCGACCCCGTGATCACGCTGCATTTTTCATGAACGTTCTGCTGGCGAGCGCGGAGGTCCATCCGTATTCCAAAACCGGCGGTCTGGCCGACATGGTGGCCGCGCTCGGAAAATTCCTCGCGAAGGCGGGCCATCGCGTCGGCCTGGTCACGCCGCTCTACCGTGGAATTCGCGGCCGGTTTCCCGAACTGCGCCCGTTTGAGTTGCCGCTGGCCCTGCCACTCGGCGGCCAAACCGTGTCCGCGCGGCTGTGGACGCTGACGCCGGTTCCCGGGTTCACGATTTATTTCGTGGACCAGCCGGGATTCTTCGATCGCGCCGGTCTGTACACCGAGAACAAGGCGGAATACGCCGACAACGCCGACCGGTTCATCTTCCTCTCCAAATGTGTCGCGCACCTGGCCCGGCATCTGAACTGGCGGCCGGAACTGGTTCACGTGCATGACTGGCATGTGGGGCTGGTGCCGCTGCTCATCCGGCATCAAGGCTGGCATGACGCCTGGGTCAATCCACCGCGGACCTGCCTGACGATTCACAACCTCGCCTATCAGGGCATTTACCCGGTGGAGCAATACGAACTCACCAATCTGCCGTGGTACTATTACCACCCCGACGGCGCGGAGTACTACGGCCGGTTGAACTTGTTGAAGACCGGTATCGCCTTTGCCGATGCGCTGACGACGGTCAGCCCCCGTTATGCCAGCGAGATTACCACGCCGGAATTCGGCTGCGGCCTGGATGGCCTGCTGCGCGCGCGGCGGGGCGTGCTCACCGGCATTCTCAACGGCGTGGACTACGATGAATGGCGCACCGCCGGGAACCCTCACCTGCCCCATGCTTACACGGCCGGGGAGATTGCCGGCAAGGCGGCGAACAAGACGTTGCTCCAGCGGGAACTCGGCCTGGCCGAACGCGCCGACGTGCCGCTTTTTGGCACCATCACGCGGCTCGAGGAACAGAAGGGAGTGGACCTTCTGCTGGGCGCACTCGAGGAAATGCTGCCGCACGACCTGCAGTATGCGCTGCTCGGCAGCGGCCAACCGCCCTTCGAGGCGGCGTTCAAGCAGTTGGCCGCCCGCCACCCGGACAAAGTTGCGGTGCGGATCGGGTACGACGGCCTGCTCGCCCACCGCATCGAGGCCGCCTGTGACTTCTACCTGATGCCGTCGCGTTTCGAGCCGAGCGGGCTCAACCAGATGTACAGCCTGCGCTACGGAACGGTGCCGGTGGTCCGCGCCACGGGCGGACTCGATGACGCGGTCGTGGACGTGCGGGAGAACCTTGCCTCGGCCAATGGGATCAAGTTCGCTGGGGCGAGCACGCAGGCGCTGGTCCAAGGCATTCGCAAGGCGCTGACGCTCTACCGGTCGCCCGAGTGGCTCCAGTATTATCGGGCCAACGGGATGCGGACCAACTTCTCCTGGGAGCGCGCGGTGGCGGAATACGAGGCGCTTTACCGGCGGCTGCTGGGCGTGTCTTCTTCCAAGTAGCCCCACCCCATCAACTGGTCGAGGTTCCCGTCCGCTGGCGGTCGTAAGCCGGTGGCTGCGTAGTTTTCCGCCTTTCGAGCCACGTCGCGGCTTGCTGAAGATCGCGAACCTCCCCGCGCAAGACGGCGAGCACCAGGTCGTGGGTCAGCACCGTGTTGATCATGGCGCCAAATTCAACACCGTGGTCGCTCCCGGGTGGGCGCACCATGAACGGCACCCGATGATCCACCCGTCCGTCCCAGATGGCCGACTCACGCCACCAATGGTCGGTACTGACGATAAACCACGTCTTGTCCTGCAGCCCGGCCCGCACAACGGACTGGCGGATCTCGCCCAACATGCGATCAGCCAGCGCCAGGTTGTTGAAATAGCCGTCCGCTTTGCGCATCGGGACAACCGTGAAACTCTTTCCGGCCGGCAGATAGACTCCGGGTTTGTGGGGCGGCGCCAGATGGAATAGCGACAGATTATATTTAGGATCAGCCGCCAGCATCTCAGCTTGCACCTGACCGGCCCGGCACACCTCGATGAAAAGCCGGCGCACTTCGAAGGTGCCGAACATGGCCAGCAACTCCTGCGCCATCGCCTGTCCGTAGGTCCGACCACGAGCCAGCTCCGACGTCGGGTATGGAAACCACACACAGTAGCTCAGCGCACGTCCCAAGATGCGGGCGTAGGGATGATACCATCCCACCAGCGCCGTGTTGGCTCCCAACTCCCGGGCCCGGGAAAAGACCGACGGCACGCTCCGCCAGTCCAACAATCCTTCGCCCTCCGCCGGCTTGAGCAGGAGCTGCGACGGCCCCGTCACCTGCACAGCCGCAAGGTCCCTTCCCGCAATCAACGCGGGCATGGAGATCAGGGTGGAGCCGCCCGGCGGGTAGGCATTGGTCGCAAACACCGACTCACGGCGGATCTGGTCAAAATTCGGCAACCGCACTCCAAGGGGACGCTGTTCAAACACCAGCCGATAATCCACTTCATCGAAAATGATCCAAACCACCCTGGCCATCCCCGGACGCGCGGGCGTCAGGGGCGCCGGCGCCGGCTCAACGCCGCTCTGCCGCAGATGCTGCAGGCCCAAAAGCAACCCGAGCGTGTGGACGACGGTCAGCCAGGCGAGTGGCGACAGAATGACCACGGCGGCGGTCATCGTCCGGGCACACCGACGGTGCTGCCAGGCAACCAGCGCCAGGAAGACCAGGAACAACACCATCAGCAACGGTCGTTGAAAAAGCGCCGCCAGTTGGTAGTCCGGGAGCTTCACCAGCACGGAGCGCACGAAATCCAGCGGCACGATCAGCACCGCCAGCAGCAGCCCATGAATCACGAAGCGGACCCAGCCCCGGCGAGTGTTTCGCCACAGCCGCATCACGAGGAAAAACACCGCGGCCAGCCAGAACAGATTCATCAACAAGGCCAGCAGCGTGGGCGCCTCCACCTGCACCTGGTTGAAATAGCTGAAGTCCTTGTCGAAAAGAATGGGAAACCACGCGCCAACCAGCACCAGGTTGGCCAGCGACAGCCCTACGATGCCATCCTTCACCCACTGCTTCCACAGCGCGTCCGCAGGACCGTGCGGCGGGGGCGACGCGACGCCCGGGCTGGCTGATGGGTTCTCGATCATGCGCTGTCCTTGCGTTTGCGGAGCAGATAAATCCGGCGGTGAGTTTCCGGCAACCCTTCCGAACGAACCACTTCGAACCATGGCTTGCACGCGGCTTCGAAGGCCGCGGTCGTCAGTGAGGCGTGCAGGTCCTCCCGTCCCCGGGCAAGGCGGCGAAACATATCGTCAGCCGGGGCGACGAACTCGATGATGAGCGCGGACGTGGTCAGTTCCGCAGCCAGGGACAGCACTTCGATCAACGGAATGCGTTCGGTCACCAGCAGGTGATGGAGCACGGCCAGCATCAGCACGCAATCGAAGCGGCCGCGGGCGCGGTCCAGAAACGATTGACATTCTCCGCCGCGCCAGCCCAAGGCCGGGCTCGGCTGGGCCAGGTTTACCACCAGCGGCAGCACCTCGTCCGCCCGGTCACCATCTGCCCGGACCATGGCCCCAACGCACGCCGGGTCCAGGTCAATCGCCACCACCCGCGCACCCAACCCGGCGGCGGTTCGGCTGAAATGTCCCATGTTAGCGCCGACATCCAGCACCCACTTGGGCGCCGATTCCGTGAGCGCTTCGCGGACGAAACGGTCCTTGGCAGCAAACGCGGAGTCGCTGTAGCTGTGGGTCCGCATGTAATCGCTCCAGGCCGACTCCCGTCCGGCCCGCGGCTTCAACCGGGCGAGCATCCGGTCCAGCCGGCCAAACAGCGCTTCAAGAATGAATCTTGCCTTCTCCGGATCCATCGCCCGCGGACGATAAAGCGCCGGCGTTTCCCGCCGGCCGGAGGCGGCCAGCCAGGTGGGCAGCGCAACCAGCGACAGGACGGCCGGCCTCAACCGCGTCAGCGGGTGGCACCAGCGATACACTTCCTCGGGTTCGAGTCCATCCCGCCGGCTCAGGAACACGTCACTCAACCGCGTACCCCACAGCCGGTGCGCCAGCAGGGGCAGCAGGAAGGTGCGCACGAATTGTCCATAGGGGAGCCACACGGGATCTTCCGGCGCGCGCCGCTCGAACGAAAGCAGGTCAACGAACACCGGGTGGCGGCCTGAAAAAAGCAGGTTGTGCGGGGTGGCGTCCTTCAACCCCCAACCATCGGCCAGAGCCCGCCGCGCCACGTCGAGCGTGAGGCGGGCGGCAGCCCAGAGCAGTTCCGGAGGCCATTCGTGCGGGTAACTGGCGAATGGAATCCGCTCGTGCTCGTAAAAATGGTCGGCTGTCCCTCCGCTGCAGAATTCGCTCCAACCCGGCTGCACCCCCAATTCCATCACCTCCGCCGCGCCGAGGCGCCGGGTGGCCACCAGCCATCCCCGATCCAGCATCTCGCGACCGCCGGGAGAATTGAGGAATGCCGCAAACTCCTCCCCCTTCTCCGCCACAACGCGTCGAACCACCCGACCGCCAAACACACGACAGGCCCCGTCCGGGTCCCGAAACGAGGTGGCCGGGATTCCCATCACTCTCCCTGATGACCCTTGGGTGTGATGTTCGAAGACGGGTCTTCGGACTTCCCACCGCGTCCAAACAAGCGCTGCACCCGCCGGATGATCCACCGCCGGCTCTTGCGCACGTAGAAAACGCAGCCCACGCACGCACCAACCACCATCTGCCAAAGCAGAAGGCCGGACCCTGGATCAATGTATGCCCAACATTCCATCGCAGCCGTTTTCCGTCCGTTTCACCTTTTCTTCCCGTCCGTCACACACATTTCCGAATTGTAACCGCTTTGGGCCGGATGCCAAAGCGAAAGTTTTCGGTGAACGCGCCCCGGCTCCCGTCATGGAGCCCCGGGCGAGCCTGCCCCCAAGCCGCAGCTTCTCCTGAGCGAGACGGTCCAGCTTACGAACTGGTTACAGCCGGCCAAGTCAAACGGCGAGTTCAACCCGCGCCCGAATCCAAAATGCTGGCCGTCATGGTTGGCCCCGCGCCCCGATCCGCGTCCGCCACCGGGCCTCCCAACCTTCGCACGCCGTGTGCCAACTGGCCACGCCCAGCACTTTTTCCTTTTCCACGGCCTCTTTTTCCCGTTGCCTTTGGGGCGTCATGGCTTTTGCCGCACACAATTTCATCGCCCGCAACGTCCACGCCATCCCGCGTTCCGGCATCCGTGAATTCTTCGACATCGTCCAGGGAATGCCCGACGTCATTTCGCTGGGCGTCGGCGAACCGGACTTCGTCACCCCGTGGCATATCCGGGAGGCGGCGATCTACGCGCTGGAGCGCGGTCGCACCAGCTACACTTCGAATCTCGGCCTGCTCAAGCTCCGGGAGGCCATCGCCGCCAGCGTGGCCCGGCATTTCGCGGTCGAATACGACCCGCGACACCAAATCCTCATCACCGTCGGCGTGAGCGAAGCCCTCGACATCGCCCTCCGGGCCGTGATCAACCCCGGCGACGAGGTCATCTACCACGAGCCGTGCTACGTCAGTTACTCGCCCAGCATCGCCCTGACCCATGGCGTGCCGGTGGCGGTTTCGTGCCGGGCCGAGGATGGCTTTGCGGTGCGCGCGGCGGCCATTGAAGCCGCCATCACCCCGCGCAGCCGCATCCTGGTGCTCAACTTTCCGACCAACCCGACGGGGGGCACGCTGACCCGGACGGAACTCGAAGCCATCGCCGCGGTCGTCGCCCGCCACAACCTGCTCGTCATCACGGATGAGATCTACTCCGAGCTGACCTTCGAAGGGGAGCATGTCAGCATCGCCTCCCTGCCGGGCATGGCGGAGCGAACGATCTTCCTGCACGGCTTCTCGAAGGCGTACGCCATGACCGGCTTTCGCATCGGTTACGCCTGCGGTCCGGCGGAGCTGATCGAGGCGATGATGAAGATTCATCAATACTCGATGCTGTGCGCCAGCATCGTCAGCCAGGAGGCGGCCTGCGAGGCCATTCGCAACGGCGAGCCCGACACCATCGAGATGCGCGAGCATTACCGCGCCCGGCGCAACATCATTGTCGGCGCCCTGAACGCGATGGGTCTGTCCTGCCACCGGCCGCGCGGTTCGTTCTATGCCTTCCCCTGCGTAAAAAGCACCGGGCTGACGTCGAAGGAATTTGCCGTGCGACTGCTCGAACAGGAGAAAGTGGCCTGCGTGCCCGGCAGCGCCTTCGGACCCGCGGGCGAAGGCTACCTCCGCTGCTGTTTCGCCACCGCGCTCGACCGCATCGAGATCGCAATGGAACGCATGGCGCGTTTCGTGAAGGAAGTGCGCGGCTGAACCGCCGGTCAATTGGCGAACGCCTCCAGTTCGCCGCAGGAGGCAAAGGCCTGGTCCGGGTTGTCCCCGCTGGCCGGACGGCCGAGGACACGGATGGCCACCGCTCTAACCGGTGCCGGCAGTTTCTGGGTGAACTTCGTGCCGGGCTTCAACCCGCCGTCGCTCGTCGCGGTGGTGGCCGGGTAATCCGCGAACTCCGCCACGGTTTCCCAGGCCGCGTTTTTGTCCCGCTTGATCTGAAGCTGCGGTTTGCCACCGCGGGTGTCGAACCACCCGCCGTCGTGAAAACTCCGGCCGTGCGCGAACGCCACGCGGCTGATCGTCACCGGCGATCTCAACGCCACCGCGAACCAGTCCTCCCGGGCCGGCCGGCTGTTAAACGTGACCACGAATGTGCCCGGGTCGCCGTCGTTGATCGAACCGCCCTGGTTGCCGACGCGCGAACGGCTCTCCTGCCCGTCCAGCAGCAGTGAACTGGAGGTGGGCAACGCGGTGCCCGGCGCACGGAGCCAGACGCGGTAGAAACCGCCATCCTGGCCGGCATCCGCGAACGGCACGAATTTCGCCGTCGCGGTTCCCTGCGCGCTCCGGATGGGGGCGGTGAAGGTCAGGTTGGTCATGGTGCCGGGAAGGAGCGCGACCTGCCGCCCTTTTCCCTCGAGGGCAACGGCGCTGCCGGACGGCAGGCCTTCGTTCCGCTTCTGATCGTAAGCGAGCACGAACGGTCCCCAGGCCAGGGCCGCCTTGCCGGCGTTGCCGTGGTCGCCCACGATGAGCCGCAGGCCGACGGTGTAAGTGAGGAGCACCCGGTCTTCGTTCTTCCAGGCCCGCGCGGCCAGTTCCAGCCAGCCGTCCCGCAGCGAGGCGACTGCCGGTTTTCCGTTGAGCTGAATCTGCATGGTTCCCGCCCATTCCGGCGCGCGCAACTTGAAGGCAAAGGTCACGGGGCGCTCGACATAGAACCGGAACGTGGTGCTGCCCCGGCGCGGGAATTCACTCTGCTGGTCCACGTTCACCGTGGCGCCACTGAGCTGGACCTCGACGCGCGCCGGCTCGAAAAGGTTGGCCGCCAGACCATCAACGCCCCCGGCACGGTAGCGGAGGAATGCCGCCTGCGGGATGAGCGCGATGCCGCGTGGTCCGCTCGAATGGCAGCAGGTGATCCCGGCATCGTAGGGCTTGGTACCCTCCATCGCCGTGTAATAGCACCAGTCCGCGCCGGCCGGGCTTTGGGCCGCCGTGAGATGGTTGTAGAACGATCGCTCGAGTTCGTTGCCAAACCGCGCTTCACCGGTAAGCCGGAGCAGTTCGAGGTTCAACTGAATCCAGGTCACCGTAACACAGGTCTCGCAGATGCTCGCGCCAACCTGGTTGGGAAGGTCATAGTCGTTGTGGAAATGCTCGCCAGCACTGGCACTGCCCGTGAGGTAAAGCCGGTGCGCGACAATGTCGGCCCACGCGTTGAGGACCGGTTCGAGCAGCGCGCGGTCGCCCGTGGCGCGTGCCAATTCACAAAGCCCGACCAGGTTGGAAAGCATTTCGTACGCCTTGCCGTTGGCCGTCTGGTCCACCCGCTTTTTGGCGAGCAGCGAGGCGATGATCCTGGGCCCGTTCGGCTCGTTCCAGGCGCTGACAAGGTACTTCGCGAAGTCGAGATAGCGTTCCTCGCCGGTGAAGCGATACAAGAGAACCATCGGCTCGAGCACACTGGTGGCCGCCATGCCCATGTGCGTCCCGGCCGACAGGATGCTCTTCTTGCCCGGACCGAAGGTGGCGATCAGCAGGTCGCCCGCCTTCCGGCAGGCCTGCAGCGCCGCCACGTCACCCGTGTATTGGTAATAGGTCAGCAGGCCGATGAGGCAGTACTTGTGCGACCACACGTCCCAATCCGCGTTTTCATACAGACCGAAGCGTTTTTCCGGGACGTAGGTGCCGAAGTAGCCGTCCGGTTCCTGGGCCTTGATCAATTCGGCGGCGGCATAGTCAAGACGCGAGCGCAACGTGGCGTCGTTCGAGTTCGCCCACGCCAGCGTCGCAGCGTGGAGCCATTTGCCGATGTGTTCGCCGATCCAGGGATGCTCGCCCGGTTTGTGCCGGTAGCCGGCGAGGAACGGCTCCAGGTCCACTTTGGCCAGGCGGTTTTCACCGTTGACCTCGATGCGCTGGCCGAGGAAACCGCCGACATAGGTGGCGGCCGGCGAGAGCACTTGGGCTGCGTCCGGCTGACGGTCCGGCGTCTTGAACGGGGTTGGTTCCGGGAACACCGCGCCGCTGAGATGGCCGGCGATCAGGAGATACATGGCCGCCAGCGGCAATACGTGGGTCGCTTTCATGGCTTCAATTTGTTGGAGTATGGCCGCACGCCACACCGTGGCCAGACCAAAAGCGCCGACCGGTGTCGCCTGCCGCGGGGCGAATTGCGAGTTCCGAGTTTCGAGCTTCGAGGGTCGAATTGGTCCGGGTTCGTGCAATTCGTGTCTCGGCTCGCGGGGACGCTCGCCCCACCGGTTTCAACTCTCAACTCACCACCCTCTCAACTTTCCCGCCGGCTCGCGGGGACCTGTCTGCGTGCCGATTCGCACAGGCAGGCGCCCCACCGACAAGTCACTTAGGAAGTTGCCGGCCGGCCGGCGGCTTGCGCAGGGGACGTACGATCATGAGCTGATTGGCCTCGACGTCACCGATGAACCGCTCCTTGACCGGATCCCATTTCAACGGGCGTTTCAGTTTGATGGCGAAGTTGCTGAGATGGCAGAGGATGTCGGCCTGGACCGCGTCCTCGATCGGGCAGATCGCCGGCTGCCGGCTCTTGACGCTGTCGAGGAAGTTGCGAGCGTGGTTGGAACTCTGGATCAGCCGCACGTCTTCCTTGCGGGTGAATTTCTCCTCGATCAGGTTCTCCGGCGAAGTGCGGATTTGGCTCCGGTCCACCAGCACCCAGCCGTCGGTGCCCTCGAAGGCCGTGCCATGGTCAACGATCTTCGTATATTTCTTCTCCCAGGCGGAGAGGTCGTTCATCGGCATCGCGTCGGCGCCGTTGCGTGTTCCGCGGAAGCTCATGCGCACGTCGCCGGCAAACGAGAAGTTCACGTCCCAGGCCACGGCGGTGTTGCACGCCCCGGTGGTGGGAATGACGCCCTGCCCCGACACCTCGACCGGTCCGCGCAACATCATCGCTGGATGTCCCCAGTAAGCGATGTCGAGCGGATGCACCCCCCAGCCGGCGACGAACCCGAGCGCGTAATCGGCATTGAACCACCAGGTCTTCCAGGCGCCACCTTCGTCGTAGGCCTTCCCGAGGGTGTAGGGCTTGTTGTAAGCCGGGCCGAGCCAGAGGTCGTAGTCCAGGTCCGCGGGCGGATCTATCGGCGCCGTGGAACCGCCGGGCCGGCTGGCGGAGCACCAGCAGTTGATTTGTTTGAGCCGGCCGATGCGGCCGTTGCGCACCAGTTCGCAGGCCAGGCGGAACTGCTGTCCGGAGCGCTGCTGCGTGCCAAACTGGAAGATGCGCTCTTTCTGCCGGCACATCTTGCGCAAGAGCTGATCCTCGTAAATATCGAGCCCCATCGGCTTCTCCAGGTAAATGTCCTTGCCGGCGTTGACCGCGCCGAGGGAGAGCGGCACGTGCCAGTGATCGGGCGTGGCGATCAAGACCGCGTCCACGTCCTTCCGGGCGAGCAGGTCCGCAAAGTCGTGGTGGGTGGCCACGGAGGTGTCCTTGTACGCGTCGTTCACCATCTTCACCGCCTCGTCGAGGTTGCGCTTGGCCACGTCGCACAACGCCACGACCCGACAGTCCGGCTGCGCCAGGAAATTGCTCATGTCGCCCCGGCCCTGCGGCCCGACGCCGATGCAACCGAGGTTGACCCGCTTGCTGGGCGCGTTTTCGCCCAACACGGAAGACGGGATGATCGTGGGAAAGGCCGCGGCGACGGCCGCCGCGGCAACGTTGGTTCGGAGGAAGTGACGACGGTTCATGGTTTCAAAAGCGCGATCATGTTCGCAGGTTGTGTTAGTCCACTGTCATTGGCATTCCACCCCGTCCGGCCCCGGCGCCCACCGGCGCGCGCGCCTGACCGTTCGGGGTTGCGCGGAGGGTCACAAATCCACGGCGTGATGTCGAGTGCAGATCGCAGGCGGCCCGCATTTCCGGAAATAAAAAACGCCCGGGACCACCGGCGGCAGCCCCGGGCGTTGTCGTCAAAACCGGTCCTGTCTCAACCCACCGTCGGGACAACGGGCGGGGTGGAAAAGATGTTGTGCTCGTTTGGCAGCGGCGGCTTGAGCGTACGGACATTCTCCCACAGGAGCTTGGACGGATCGGTATAGGCCAGGTGCGGACCATAGGTGAAGTTGGAATTGAGGACCTGATCCCATTCCACGCCGGCGCCGCTGTAGGCCGCCTCGCGGCCCATGATCGCGGTGAGCGTGCTGTCGGTCACGTTCTTGGTCTCATTCAACTCGGTGTTGTTGTGAATCGCATTGATGAGATCCATGTGTTCCTGGACATACGGGTCAATATACTTCTCGCGGTAGCGGAACGGCTGCCCCCCCTTGACGGAGATGGTGCTGTTGGGATCGGACCAGCCCTTGGTGCCATGCACGGCTTCGCTGACCGAGGACCATTTGCGGGTGACTTGGCCGCAGTAGCTGGCCAGGTGAACGCCGCCGGGGTACTCGTATTCGATCGCGAAATTGTCCCAGATTTCGCCGGACTTGTTGCCCAGCATCTGGCGGGCGCCCTGCCCCCACGCCTTGATCGGGTGGGTTTTCATGATCCAGTTGCAGACGTCCAGATTGTGGACGTGCTGTTCGCAGATGTGGTCGCCGCACAGCCAGATGTAATGGTACCAGTTCCGGATCTGCTTCTCGAGCGTCGTCGCGCCGTTGTCGCCGTGATGCCAGATGGGGTTGCCGTTGACCCAGTAGGCCCGCAACGCAACCACATCGCCGATCGCCCCGTCATGGATGCGTTTGATCGTCTCGATGTAGTCCGCCTGGTGGCGGCGTTGCGTGCCGGCCGCAACCTTCAGCCCCTTCTTCGTCGCCTCCTCGCCCGTTTCGTACATGATGCGGGCGCCCGGTCCATCCACGGCCACCGGCTTCTCCATGAAGACGTTCTTGCCGGCTTCGATGCAGCCCTTGTAAATGCCCGGCCGAAAACCGGGCGGGGTCGCGATGATGGCGTAATTCACGCCCGGCACGGCGAGCGCCATCTTGTAGGCTTGGAAGCCATCAAAACACTTGTCCACGGGCAGATTGAACGGAGCCGCCGCCCCGCGCCGCGCCTGTTCCGGGAAGACATCCGCCACGGCGACGATCTTGCCGTCCACGCCCAGATTCTTGGCCGCCTCGAGGAAATTCGCGCCCGCGCCGCCGCCGCGGCCACCCAGGCCGATGATAATCGCCCGGATGGGCTGCTTGGTCTGCGCGAGGACCGACGGGAAGTTGAGCGCCGTCGCGCCCGCCGCCGCCGCCGCCGTGGCCTTGAGGAAATGCCGGCGGGAGAGTCCCACCGTTTCACCATTCTGTTGAGGTTTCTGATCGTTCATACTTTTGTTCATTGTGGATTTGCTGTTGCTGCCTGAAAAGTAAACGAATCAAGGGCGGCTCGCCTCCCGCCCGGCCGGATGCGACCCCGCCCGTAAACGGCGAACCACGCCGGCCGGGGGACCGGGGACAGCCTCATCGCGCATGATGCCAATGGTTTCATCGTCAACATCTCGTCATCGCCCAAATCGCCGGCCAGCAAACGACCGACGACGCCAAGCAACCGGGCGAATGTGCTTGGTTTGCCACAAATGAATCCCGGCGGCAACACCGGAGATGCTTGGGCTTGCCACCGGGCCACCGAACGACATGGGCCGAACGGTCCTCATTTGCGGTTCGGGAGCAGCGCCGCCCGCATCCCCGGGGCGGGCTCGCCCTTGGCCTTGTCCCAATACTTGAACCCCGATTTCCCGTCCCAGACCGCCCAGCCGACGCCCGCCGCGGCAAACTGCCGGAGCCAGGAGCGTCGGGTGTTTTGCATCACGCGATTATTGCGACCCGGCCGGCGTTGTCAAACCTGCCGGCGCATCGCCGCACAGACGAATCGCGCTTGCGAGGCATTCAACGCCGTTGCAACATCCGTTCGCTGTTTCCATGAGAACTAATTCATTTTCCGCCGCCCTCGTCGTCCTTTGCCTCGTCTCCCTGTCCTCCGGTCCCGCCTGGGCCGAACCCCGTCCCGGCCCGCGCCACCTCTTCCGGGCCGTGCTCGAAGACAAGGTCCGCGGCGGCTGGGCCGGCCAGATGATCGGCGTTTCGTACGGCGCGCCCACCGAGTTTCGCTCCATGGGACGGATCAACGATGCCGAGATCACGTGGGCGCCCGACCGCGTTTCCAATGCGATCGAACAGGACGACCTCTACGTCGAGATGACCTTTGCCCGGGTAATGGACAGCATCGGGCTCGAAGCCACCTCGGCGCAATACGGGGACGCCTTCCGCGATTCGAAATACGGTCTCTGGCACGCGAACGCTGCGGCGCGGCGCAATCTGAACCGCGGCATTCGCGCCCCCTGGTCCGGCCATCCGATCTACAACGTCCATGCCAACGACATTGATTTTCAAATCGAATCCGACTTCATCGGCCTCATGTGCCCGGGCCTGCCGCGCGAGGTGGACCGCTTCGGCGACCGCGTTGGCCGCGTCATGAACTACGGCGATGGTCTTTACGGTGGCATGTTCATCGGCGGGATGTACGCCGCGGCGTTCTTCGAGGACGATCCCCGCCAGGTGGTCGCCGCCGGGCTGGCCGGCATTCCGCGGCGCAGTTCCTACGCCGCGTTGATCCGCGACCTGCTCCAATGGTCGGCCGCGTATCCCGATGACTGGCGCCGGGTCTGGCAGATGATCGAGGACAAATGGGACAAGGACGATCCCTGCCCGGACGGTGCGCTGGCTCCGTTCAACATTGATGCCAAGCTCAACGGCGCCTACGTGGCCCTGGGCCTCCTCTTCGGCCACCGCGACTTCGGCAAAACCATCGAAATTGCCACCCGTTGCGGTCAGGACTCCGATTGCAACCCGTCGAGCGCCGGTGGCGTGCTGGGGGTCATGCTCGGTTACACGCAGATCCCCGACCGCTTCAAATCCGGCATCCCCGCGCTCGCCGACCAGAAATTCCAGTTCACCGATTACTCCTTCAACAGCATCTGCGCCTCGACCCTGCGGCGCGCCACCGACGTCATCCGCCGCGCCGGCGGCCGGGTGACCGACACGGAGGTCATCATCCCGTTCCAATCGCCCAAGCCACCGCAGTTCGAACAATGGTCCCCGGGCATCCCCGATCGGAAACTCGGCGTTGCGGAGGCCGCCTGGAACTGGCAGGGAGATTGGACGCGCGGCCAGCAAGGCATGACTGCCCAGGGCCCGGGGGCCGCGGCAACGCTGACTTTCACCGGCGTGGCGGTCGTGCTCGTCGGCCCGCTCAGCCAGAGCGGCGGACGGGCGGATGTCTATCTCGACGGCCGGTTGAGCCAGCTCACCCTCGACGCCTACATCGTCAAGGACACCCACGACAACGCACTCTGGCACACCTACGGTCTCGCCCCGCGGCAGCACACCCTCCGCCTCGTGACCCGTAATAACGCCGACACGCGCTCCACCGGGAAGCAGATCGCCCTCGAACAGGCGGTGATTTATCGGGAGGAATAGCCCGCCCGGGCATCGCCGAAAGGCCAACCCGCCGGGAAGGCGCCCACCAACGCTTGCCGTGAACCCTTCTTTGCCGCGCCGGCGCGAGGATCGTTCGTTATGCTGCTTCACATCCCCATGACTGATGCATAATGATGCTTCACAGCGCCCGGCCATTGGCTATCATACCGACATGGACCCAGCACGGTGTTGCTCGTTGTGGCCGCTGCGTTGGTCGTGGCCGCCTGGTTCGTGGTCAGACGCCTGGCCCTCATCCCGCTCCGCCAGGCACGGGAACTGCTTGCCCGCGGGGCGACGGTGATTGATGTCCGCTCGCCGGCGGAGTTCAATGCCGGCCATGTTCCCCACGCGATCTATCTGCCGCTGGACACACTGACCGAGCGCATTCAGGCCGTGGTCAACGACAAGGACGCGCCCGTCCTGCTGCATTGCCTGAGCGGCGGACGCAGCGCGCTGGCCCAGCGCCGGCTCCAGCGGCTCGGCTATTCGCGGGTTTACAACCTCGGCTCGCTGGAGCGGGCCCGGCGGCTAGTCGAGATGCCGCGTTGACGACGTCGTCGGACACCCGACCCGTTCGGCAAATGACGCGGCGGTTTGCAGTTGCCCGTCGCCGCGACAGGCCCGGGCTCGTCACCCTGAGCGATGTGACCGACAGTGCGGCAAATACTGCCCCCACGGCAAGGATTCCTGGCAGCCCGACTGAACATGTTTCTGCCCTCAACACCCCGTCCGCGTCCCGGTTGACCCGCTTTGTCCACGCCAAACGCGTTCTGCTTCTCCAGAACCCGATCCCAACCGGGCCGTCTGTCGGTCAACCGACGGCCTCTCACGCCAACGGTGGCAACAGTAAGGACTCTTGCACAAGTCTGCGAATCTCTATGAGCCCACATTGCCACGCACCCGATGCCACGAAAACCGCCATCACACAACAACCCAGACACGCCAAGGTGAAGAACCGCCCCCACGTTCTTAGTGTGCTTTTTCTTCACGCTCTTCCGGCCCGACCAGGAGAGCAGATGCGCCAGGCGCGCCTGGGCTCTGACCATCGCTAACGACTTCCTCCCCGCGATCTTCCCGATTCATCACGTCATAAATCGCGCCGGGAAACTCGAGTCTCACCTTGCGGGCCATGACGAAAAAGTGCGCGACAACACCTCACATCTCAATATCAAGAACCGACCCCTTTTCAAGGAGGGCAAATTTGTCGGAAACGACAAGTTTGCAGGTTTTCAAAGGGCGGGAGAAGACTGCCTGCTTCCCAGTATTCTACAACAATCAGAGACGGGTAGTAGTGGAAGACTACGTCACACTGGCGTCGGCGACCAACCACCAGGTCGCTCAACTGACGCCGCTCAACTGGAAGAAGGCTGGCCTCTCGCAGCTCCCACAAGCGGCTTGAATCGTCTTCAGGAACCCGCCAACACGCCATGCTATCACGCCCTTCCCGCCGAAATAGCGTGGTCCTCCTTTACCACTTACATTCTGTCCACTCCAGATGGCTATAAACTCACGGTGCGTCAGATGTTTCTCTGACAACATTACCTCGGAAGGCATCAAGCTTCTCTTCCGAACAACTCGTATAGTGCAGGGGCACAGCCATGCAATTTCAACCAGTCCCTTGTCTCCTTTATGACATCTTGTTGAGCCTGCTTCATACTCGCCGCATCTCTCAACACGTACCGAAAACGCGAGCATTCGGAGACAGTAAACGCAATGTACACAAGTCGCGCCACAACGCCATCCAGTCCGTGTGCTAGATATCCACCATCTATACTGAAGAACCGAGGGAATATTGCATCAACCAGCACATCTTCATCATAATATACAACCACTTGCTCTCGACTTGTGAGACTCCGGTAAAGTTCCATGTCTAGCGCTTTAAGTTGATCCAGCGCCATGCTGACTGCACTTATAAAAGATGGGGCACCTTGAATTCGTAGCTCATTTTGCGCTATAACTGAACCACGTGGTGCTGTCGCAATGAATATCCAAGTTGATGGAAAGAGAAGCATGTACGAGACGAATAACCGTATAGGGCGGAGAATTTGAATGTCCGTTACTCTTTCAACTAGAACACCAACACGACTGTTATATCGTGCCGCCATCAATACTTTACGCAAATGAGAGCTCATCAGTAGAAGCAGGATGGGCAAAGATGATAAAACCAACCTCCAATGTGCTCATGAAGCGAATCCCCACCCCAAGTAATATAGTGACCTGCTAAATATCCCCCCGCGAACCCACCCGCCGCTGCGATCGCCACCCCGCCCGCTATCGTCCCCGCCGACGCTTCGCTAACTGGTCCACCAAGCTCTGTAACCAGCGTGGGCCACAAGCCTGCCTGTGGAGGGACTTCTGGCGGTGGTGTCGTTGTTGGCTGAGGACACCATGGTGGTTCACCTGGCCCAGTTGGGTTGCCCCCGGGGGTTTGTGGCTGGGCGGGTTGAGTAATAGGCGGTGGTGAACCACGCGGACCCAGAGGCGGCGCAGACGGCGCAGACGGACCTGGGTTCCAGATTTGCCAAAGCACTGGCAATAGTCTTATCCAGTCGAATGGATGTGTACCTATGGAATCGTAGTATGTAAGAGGTGAGTTGCTTTCAAAGCCATAGAGATTGGCTCCCCCTAGCTCCTGGATGGGATCCCGACTCAACCACCTCTGTGTAAGGGGATCGTAGAAGCGCAACCCGTAGTAATAGAGCCCAGAGCTGGCGTGGAACTCCTTGCTGCTGAATCGATACACATTTGCGCTGGCCAGCGTGCCATTGGACGAGAGTAGATTCCCGTAGGGATCATACTCGTAGCTGGCCGCCATCGCTTGGTTGGTGTCGAGAATAAAGGTGACGTTCCCGTTCCCGTCAGCGTGGTAGTAGTCGTGCGTGCCCCAGCCGCCGGTCCCTGTGTTGTAGGCGCTGCTGCGCGCAAGTAATCCAGCGATTCCACCCGCTCCTTCCAAGGTGCCCGACAGATCCTTGCCCCGCGTGTAGCTCACCTGTGGTGTGTTGCTCCCGTCCCTCTCCTGTATCACCCGGCGACCGTCGTACACGTAATGTACCTCTTGGGCGACCGCCCAACTCCCGCCAGTCAATCCACTGGCAAACTCCAGATTGAGGGGTCCGAAGGTCCTTCCACTGCCGTTGCTGGCCAACGTGTACGTTGTCGAGCCGTTCGGTGCCGAAATTGCGAGCGCTCCACCCGCTGCGGTGATCGTGATTGGCGTATTGGCGTAATCGTACCATTGATCGCCGCCAGAGCTCTCCTGGCTGACCAGGAAGTACGTCGTATAGGCCGAGAGCGTCACCGGGGCCGGGAGCGGCGCATAGGCGAACTGGCTTGTCGTCATACCCGCCGTCCGGACCGTCGTGCCACCGTTCGATACGTCGGTGCCATCGGCGTTCACGAGCTTGACTGCGTGGGTGCCACTGTTCCCGCTCACCACCCACCTACCAAGGCTAGTCACCGTAATTGGCACGCTCCCCACCTCGAACTGGAACCCCACCCAGCCGCTAAAATCGTTTCGCAGTGAGGAGGTGATTGTGCCTACGCTTGCTAGTGGCGCAATACTGCTCGATGTACCTTTGAAGTTCACCGGCACATAACTCTGCGGCAGGTTGGGGCCGACATAGTAAGTCGTCGAGTTGTTGTAGGCCCAAGCCGCCCCGGTTCCGTTTGCCAGCCCGTTGAACACCATCGTCCCGTTGGGGTAGTTGTACCACTGGTCCCCACCGCTCGCTTCCTGGCTGACGACATAGTAGGTGGTATTGGCGGATAGGGTCACTGGAGCCGCCAGGGACGCATAGACGAACTGTCCGGCCGTCGCACCCGAGGTGTTTACCACGGTTGCGCCGCCGGCAAGATCGGTGCCGTTGGCTTGGACAAGCTTCATCGCGTGGGTCTGGCTGTTGCCACTCACCACCCACCGACCCAGCTCAGTCACTACCAAAGGAGAGGTTGCCACCTGGAAGCGCATCCCCACCCAGCCGCTAAAATCGTTCCGCAAGGGGGAGCCAGGAGTCGCCGCCGTCACGACGGGCGCTGGTGCGACTACTCCACCGGTCGCACTCCATGTGTACTCCCGGCGCACCCGCATGCGGCCCAGGCCGTCGTATCCGAACGTGCTCTGCCAACTGGCGCTGGAACTGACGCTCACCAACTGGTTCTCGTCGTCGTAAACGTAGGCAAGCCCGTCACTGCGGCTGCCGCGGTTGCCGTTTCCATCGTAGCCGTAGGTGTAGGTCCCATCACTTGTCAATTCGTTGAGGTTGTTGACGGTAAATGTTTTGACGACACCACTGTTGGTGCGCAGATTCAAGTTCCAGGCAGCATCGTAGCCGTAGCCCAGGTTCTCGGTGGATGATCCACCATTTCCCAGGGCTTTGATCAGTTCCTGCGCCCCGTTGTAGTTGTAGTTCACCGTACTCCCATCCGTCCGGCCCATCTGCCACCGCTCGTTGGCCTGATTGACCTGGTAACTATGCCGGTTGAGCACCGTGCCGCCGCTTGACCGTAGTGTGGTTTGGGTCAACCTCGCCACCGAGTCAAAGACATTCGTGATGACCGCGGTATTGGGCAGGGCGAGGTTGGTCCACACAGTCCCAGGACCGCGGTAGGTGTAGCTGAAACTGCCCGGCGGCGAGGTTAGGCTGTAGAGTCGGTCGGCTGCGTCGTAGCTGTAGCTCTGCGACCAGGAACCGACGGGCTGTTGCAAGGTCAGTCCCGACCGCAACTGCGCATTGTTGTACGTAAAGCTCACCGTGTCGTTGGCCCAGGGACCATCCTCGCTCCCCAGCCGGTCATAGCTGTAACCGTACACGGTCGTCCCCACTCCATCAACGATTTGCGTCAGGCGGTTGTCGGCGTCGTAGGTGAAGCCGAGTTGCGGGCTGGCCGGGTAGTTGACGTACAGGAGGTTGCCGGCGTTGTCGTACTGGTAGGTGGTGTAGTTCTTGGCTTTGCTCCAGCGGGTGGTCACACGGCTGTTCGCGTCGTACCAGTACCCCAGAATGAGCGTTCCGCTCGCGTCGTACTTGCCGCCCACCCGTCCCTCCACGTCATAGGCCCATGTGGTCACTTGTGCCTTGCTGTCCGTGAGGGTCAAAAGGTCTGATCCTGGGGAGTAGGTGAACCGGTTGGTGTCCACACCCGCGTGAACCTCGTTCGTCTTCCTGCCCGCGGCATCGTACGCCGTCAGCACGATATCACCGACCTGGTTCGTGTAGCCAGCCGGGCTCCGGAAATCATACGCATATCCCAAATACTCGACGCCGCTGTCAGGATACGTCCGAGTCAGGACTCGCCCCAAGCGGTCATAGCCGCTGGTCACGCTTACACCGTTCGCATCCGTGACCGTCTGTGGCCGGTCATAGGCGTCGTATGTAACCGCCTTTTCGGTGCCGTAGCTAGTGGTCACACTGGCCAAAAGTCCCTGGTTGTTGTAAGTGTAGCTCCGGCTCCCGAGCGCGTCGGTGCGCGTGATGACGCGGCCAAGGGCGTCGTACGCGTACTGTTCCCCGTGCCCATCGGGATGGGTGACGCTGATCCGCCAGCCCGCATTGTTGTAACCGTACAGCGTGGCGTTGGTTCCAAGAGCGTCCGTGATACTATCCACGCCACCGCAAGCGCAGTAGTCGTAATGCGTGATGTGGTTAAGGGGGTCGGTGACCGTGACCACGCGTCGCAACCGGTCGCGACCGTAGTAGGTCCAATTGCCCAGACGATCCTTGACCGCTGCGACATCCAGAATACTGATCGCACTGCCGCTGTTGTTGAAACCCTGGCCGCTCGCCAGCGAATAGCTGTATTGCTTCGTACTGTTATCATCGGAGTACTGCACCTGCGTCAGGCGGTTCAGCCCGTCGCGCGTGAAGGTCCGCGTCAACCCGCGTGAGTCAGTCTGTGTCTGCACATAACCTGACGTCCACGTAAAACTGTTTGTCCGCAATGGCGTGCCACTGATCGTATCTACCACATTGGCCAGGTAGTTGTCGCTCCCATAGGAATACGTGGACAGCACCCCCGCTGGCGTCGTGCGGGTGGAGGTTCGGCCTTGGGTGTCATACGTGGTGGTGGTCGTGAACGAGGCGCTGTCATTAGCATAATGCGTCTCGGTCAGTACCTCATGCCGACTGTTGTACGTGTAACTAGCCAGCGTATGGCTCTCTGGCGAAGTGATCGCGATACTTAGCAGGTCAATCCCATTGTTCGAGTCGTAGGCATACGCGTAGCTACGGGTCGCCGCCGGAGAGCCAGTGCCATAAGTGCCTGTCTTGCTGGACGCTAGACCCCAAGCATTCCGCTGGTAGGACTCATACCATGTTGAGCCGTCAGGCAACTTGCGCGCGATCAGAGATGGCATGATTTGGGTACCCCGCGCCTTGTAATCCGTATCCTTCCCGGCATAGTCGTACCAGGTAATTTGCCCCCAGGTGCTCCCGGACGCATCTGGGCTGGGTGCGCGTTCAGTGGAAAGCGCAGAATCAACTCCGGCCGGATAGCCATTGTAATAATCACTGGGGCTCAACCAATGACGCAACCGCGCCAAGTTCAACTCGGTAATCGTCAGCACCGAAGGCGTGATCTGCGTTGGGTCAGAGGACAATCCGAGCGCTTGTGCATCCGCCACTTGGTTCTGGTTCCAAAAAAAGCTGTTTAGATACTCCAGGCTGCTGTCCAGCTTGTTGGACGGCAAGTTACTCGGCAGGTAAGAGCTGGAGTATTGAGTGGGCCAGGACGACCAGATGCTCGTTGCATCCGCCACGAACAAATACATCTGCTGGCCACTGTTAGGCTCGGTGATGTTAATCAGGCGGTACCATCCCAGCCCTTCATGTTGGCTCTCATCCACACCATGGTAGCAGAACGTGGTCGTTCCATAGGGCGTCGTCATTGTCAATGGCCAGCCAGAAGTCGCATCATAAGTGAATGAACTCACCAAACCAGCGGCATCTGTAATCTGCGTCAAGTGTGGATTAGCACTGTTGTAGCTGTCATATCCAAGTGTGACCGATCGGTTAAACCGGTCCACAATTCCCGTCACCACGTCTGAGTACGTCGAGGCAGTATACGATAGCGTGTAAAGCGTGGTGCCAACCTGGTCCGTCACCGTGTTCAAGTGCAGCCTGCTGTTCGGAACATTGTAGGTATAATATGTTGCGAATCCTTCAGTGTCGAGAGAAGCAGTCATATAGATGTGACTGTTGGCTGCGTACACGTAGTTGTAGATATACTCCCGCCCATCCGCCAGGTCCAAGACGCATTGGGTCACTGCTTGGCCGGCGACTGTGATCGTGAGGCGACTGTTCGTGACGTAGTCAAAGGCTGTCGTCTGGCCAGTAGTAAAACCGTAAGTCAACCAGCCACCGCCCGGTAACCGCACGTGCAGGGAACCTGTTGACCAGTCGCTGCAGTCGACGTAAGAGAACCAGTTGCAGTTCCACCCTGCTCCAAAGAAGAAGGCGCTTTGGACGTAGCCCGCATGCTCATCCCGTTGCTTGAATCGAAGCTTCAACGGAACGGACCTGCCGTAGGCAGGTTTAGAGGAAACTGGCTGGTCCACAAGCCACAAGTTGATATTTGGCTCCGACACCCGCCAACGCGGCATGCCCGCCTCTTCTGTGCCCGAGCAACCCGAACAATGGGATGCTAACGGGTCAAGATTGTCCGGGCTGTTCTGATCAGGTGGTCCACCTGCATCTGGCCCTCCGCCATTGGGTCCATTGCCTTGCGAATTGGCACCAGGAGGACATGTTGGACAACTGTCGCAAGAGTCATTGTCCGAATCATCTGGAGCTCCTGGAAAGTACCAACAACGACCAAGGGTCGCGCTCATGTCTGCGGTCGATAGTCCGGACCACCCGACCGGCACCTGATTGGCCGGCACCAGGAACCGCCCGCTCGCTTCCTCATTGAGCGCTGCCGGTTGGAAAAAGCGATAACCGACGACTGGATCGAGCGCGCGCACCAGTCCGTTGGTTTGCCATCCCAGCAGGGCTACAAAGTGGCTCGCCGAGAAATGCATGATGCTGGGCACGGGCAGATTCGTCACCCCCGCCGGCCGCTCCACACCCACCAAACTGACCTGTTGACTCTGAGCCAGTTGCGCCAGGGCCTGCATGGAACAACTGCCAAACAGACTGCTTTCCTGATAGAACGCCTCCAGACTTCCCGGCGGCAAGCCTTGTCCCCACGTGTTGCTCAGCAAACCGTCCACCACCAGCCAGCCGCACCGGTAGGTCAAGGCCGGCCACTGTTGCAGCCAAGCGTACTTTTCCCGGGTCCGGATGAACATCTGTTGCAGGGCTCCGGCGTCCAGGCACCGATTGCCCACCTGTTGAAAAATAACCTGCAGGTCATCCACCCGTCCCAGTTCCACCAGGAGCCGAGTCCACCACGCCAGGGCGTAATCCGCCACATCCTTGCCCGGCCCATCAGTGTAATGCTGGGTCAGTTCCCACACTTGCGCCCAGTGATTCAAGGCGGTGCTGTACATGCCCTCTACGTGCGCATGGTGCCCCAATCCGCATAACAAGGACGGCGTCCAGACCGACTGCGGGTAATCGGCCACGAAGGCCTCCAGGAGCGCCACCGTCGATGTGGCACCACCGCTAGCGGAGGCTTGAATGGCCAGTTGCAACGCCGCCGCTTCGGACTGGAGCGTCGGACTTGGCGCGACCGCCACCAACGGGCGGTCAAAAAACCAGGGGGCAGGCAGGGTGGCCACGGTGGTCCCTTGTCCCCAAGCAACTCCCCCCATCATTACCAGCCACATCACCCGCCAGAACCAGCGCGTTTGCGCAGACCAGTTGAAGCCCCACCGAAAATCGAACGTACCGACCGCGCCCAAGGTTGTTTTCATAAATCAACACCTCTGTTCGCTCTTCTCAGCCGATGATCTCCGCCCTTGTTAGCAGCAACTCCCCGATCCGGCGTGTGAAAACATAACTCAACCTGTTTCTCGAACTTGTCAATGGTTTCAAAGAGGATTGCAATCCCCCTTATGTGGTGCATCAGAGCCACAAACCATTACTTTCTGCGACAGCCGGCAAACGCCGTGGCCAAAAAGCAAATTCATTGCACGGTCTTCAAGTTCCCGTCACCATGAACGTGTTGCTGCCATGAACTTTCCAAGGGTCTGCGGCCAGAGGTTTCATCGCGGGGCGTCTCCCTCGCCCCAACGGAGATCACACTGGGGGCCGCCAGCCAGCTTGTTGCTGGCCAGTGCCCTGTCGCTGGGCGCGTTCGCGGCTTCACCTTCCTGGCTGGCGCCATGCGCTCTCCTTCTCAGCCCGGACGGTCACACCCTCTATGTCGCCGGTGGACGCGCCCCCCGTCTGCTGGCTCTCGCCTTGCCCGAGGGCACACCCCTGTGGAGTCAGAACCTCGCAGACTGCGCGACGGGGCTGGCCTGGGCCAAGGCACCGTCCCGGCTGATCGTGACGTGCTCCGGCGGCTCGAATGTGATTGAGGTCTTCGCTCCCGCCAACGGCCGACGGCTCGCCTCCTGGCCTGCTGGCCATGGGGTTTGCAGTCCAGTGGTCGCTCCTCAGAGCCACCGATTGTTCCTGTGCGATCGCTTCGATCATTCCGTCAGCGTCCGTAATCTGAACACCGGCCGGGAACTGGCGCGGATTCCAGTGCTGCGGGAAGCCGTTGCAGCGGCGCTCACCGCCGATGAGCGGCTCCTGGTGGTGGCCAATCATCTGCCGGAGGGTGCCGCCAACCTGTCCACCGTCGCCGCCGCAGTGACGTTGATTGACACCCGATCGCGCACGGTGCGCGCTCACGTTCGCCTGCCCAACGGAAGTACGAGCCTGGCCGGTGTCGCCATTCATCCTTCCGGCCGATGGGCCGGTGTGGTGCACAACATCGGGCGGTTTCAGGTGCCAACGACCCAGGTTGAGTTCGGCTGGATGAACGTGAGCGCGTTGAGCCTGATTGATTTGGAACAGGGCAGCCTGGCTGCCACCGTTCTGCTTGACGAGCCTCGGCGTGGCGCCGCTAATCCTTGGGCCATCGCCTGGTCGGCCGACGGCGCCACTCTGGGGATCACCCACGCCGGCACCCACGAGTTGAGCCTCATCGACTCTCCGGCCCTGGTGCGGAAACTGGACGGAAAACCGCCAGGCCAGCTTGTCGAGGATCTGGACTTCTTCCGTGGCATCAGGCAGCGGATCGCCCTGACGGGTAACGGCCCCAGGACACTGGTCATGACAGGTCATACTGCCTATGTTGGTGAATTCTTCTCGGACGCCGTGAGCGTGGTGGATTTGTCCCGCCATCAGCAGTCGGGAACCTTCCGGCTGGAGCCCGAAGGCACCGTCAGCCCGGAACGGGAAGGCGAACGGCTCTTCCACGACGCCACTCTCGCCCACCAAAGCTGGCAGAGCTGCGCCACCTGCCATCCCGACGGACGCGCCGATGGTCTCAACTGGGACTTGTTGAATGACGGTCTCGGCAATCCCAAGAACACCAAAAGCCTCCTGCTGTGTTTCCAGACTCCCCCGGCGATGAGTTTGGGGGAACGAACCACCGCCAAGGAAGCGGTCCGTTCGGGTTTGCGCCACATCCTCTTCGCCGTTCCCGCCGAACCGCAGGCACAGGCGATTGACGCCTACCTGCGGTCGTTGCGGCCGGTTCCGAGTCCTTTCCTCGACCGGGGGAGGCTCACGGCTTCAGCCAAAAGAGGCCAGCGGGTCTTTGATAATCCTCGAGTAGGGTGCGCTGTGTGTCATCCCCCACCGCTCTTCACTGACCAGAAGTCCCATCGAGTCGGCATTCACGCCAAGGGAGACAGACCAACGGACAGTTTTGATACCCCGACCCTGATTGAATGCTGGCGCACCGCCCCCTATTTCCACGACGGCTCCGCAGTGATCCTGCGGGAAGTTTTCACCAACAAGAACATCAACGACGAGCATGGCCGCACCGCACTTCTCTCTGCCAAACAGATTGATGATCTGGTCGCCTACGTGTTGTCGCTGTGAGGCGAGCCGCTCGTGCCGGGCCCGGAAACTCATCGAACCGTCACGCTGACGCCAGCATCCTGGCGCCCGGCCGGTCCGGCCAGGGCCAGCGCCGTGGCGGTTTGCAGTTGCCCGCCGCCGCGACAGGCCCTATTCATCGGCCCGCATGGCTGACGCGGCGAATCACAATTACGACGAGAGCAAGATCAAGACCCTGTCCTCGCTGGAACACATCCGGCTGCGCACCGGCATGTACATCGGCCGCATCGGCAACGGGTCGCACGCCGACGACGGCTGCTACATCCTGCTGAAGGAGGTCGTGGACAACGCGATTGACGAGTACATCATGGGCTTCGGCCGCGAAGTCCGGATTGAGATCGAGGGCAACCGCGTCCGGGTGCGCGATTTCGGCCGCGGCATCCCCCTCGGCAAGGTCGTGGACTGCGTCTCCAAGATCAACACCGGCGCGAAATACAGCGACGACGTTTTCCAGTTCAGCGTCGGGCTCAACGGGGTCGGCACCAAGGCGGTCAACGCCCTCTCGAAGAGCTTCGTCGTGCGCAGTCACCGCGACGGCGAATTCGTCGAGGCGTCCTTCAAACAGGGCAAACTCAAAGGCGAAAAGACCGGCCGGAACCGCGAGCCGAACGGCACCTGCATCGAGTTCGAGCCGGACCCGGAGATTTTCACGGACAGCCAGTTCCTGCCCGAACATGTCGAACACCGGCTCCGCCATTACAGTTTCCTGAACACCGGGCTGAAACTGATTTACAACGGCAAGACGTTTCAGTCGCGCCTCGGCCTGCTCGATTTGGTGATGGAGGATTTGCGCGCCGACGGCAGCGAGCCCATCTACCCGCCGTTGCACTACACCTCGAAGACGCTCGAATTCTGCTTCACCCACAGCAATTCACGCTACGGCGAGAGCTTTTACAGCTTCGTCAACGGCCAGTACACCGCCGACGGCGGCACCCACTTGAGCGCGTTCCGCGAGGGCCTGCTCAAGGCCGTCAATGAATACGCCGGCGGCAAATTCGACGGCGACGACGTGCGCGAGGCGATGGTCGGCGCGGTGGCCATCCGGCTGAAAGACCCCGTGTTCGAGTCGCAAACCAAGAACAAGCTGGGCAACACGGAAATCCGCACGGACCTCGTCAACCGCATCCGCGAGGAACTGCTCCACTTCTTCAACCGCAACCGGCAGATTGCCGATCGGATCATCGCCAAGGCCGAGGACACCAAGCAACTGCGGAAGGAACTCCAGGAGGTCAAAAAACTCGCCCGCGAGCGCGCCAAGGCCATCACCCTCCGCATCCCGCAACTCAAGGACTGCAAGCATCACCTCGATCCGAAGCGCGGCAAGGGCGACGACACGATGATCTTCATCTGCGAAGGCCAGTCGGCCGCCGGCTCGATCACCAGTTGCCGCGACGTCAACCGCCAGGCCGTGTTCGTCCTCAAAGGCAAACCGCTCAACGTCTGGGACCTGAAACGCGATGTGGTCTATAAAAACGACGAACTCTACAACCTCATGCAGGCGCTCAACATCGAGGACAACCTCGACAGTCTGCGCTATGGCCGGGTCATCCTGGCCACCGACGCCGACGTGGACGGCCTGCACATCCGCAATCTGCTGATCACGTATTTCTTCAAGTTCTTCGACCAGCTCGTCCACGATGGCCATTTGCACGTGCTCGAGACCCCGCTGTTCCGGGTGCGCAACAAGGAGCGAACGATTTATTGCTACTCCGAAGCCGAGCGGGATGACGCGGCGAAGACACTGGACGGCAAACCGGAGATCACCCGTTTCAAAGGCTTGGGCGAAATTAGTCCCGGGGAGTTCAAGCAGTTCATCGGCGACGCGATGCGGCTCAGCCAGGTCGAATACGCCTCGAAACCCGAAGCAGCCCCGATCCTCACTTTCTACATGGGCAAAAACACCCCGGAGCGCAAGGACTACATCATGGAGCACCTTGTGGTGCCGGTCGAAGAATAGACGCGCAACTGCGCTCGGGAGAGCGTGGTCGAAAACAACCCGCCGGTCCCTTCGCCGAGGCCAAGGCCCGGCGTTCGCCCCATAGACCAGCCGTTTGGAGTTCCGCGTTTACGCGGCTTGGACCGCCTGAAGGCGGAACTCCGAGCCCAACTGCCGACCGACCGACCACGTTCATGGCCGATGAGCAGTTCCGAAAGGAACAAGGGGCTTCTCTCCGACGCGGTCAGACGGGCGCCAGCTCGCGCAGCCGCGCCGCTCCAGATACCTCGTGCCCGGCAACCGCCTTGCCGTTTTCATGCGCCGGTTCGTCACCCAGCAGGCAGGCAATGACCTCCGCCGCGGAGTACTCATCGCGGCCGGGTTTGAGGAACCGCGCGACCTGCGCCACGTCGTCGCCGGCCGTCAACAAGGCCTGTTCCGGTCCACTCTCCGGGCGGGTTTGTTCCAGCCCGACATTGGCCACCAGCCCGTTGCACAGGCATTTCCGGCCGGTCGTGTCCGCGAGCGCCCCGCCCTTCTTCAGATAATCCTCCACCGGTTCGGCCGGACAACGGTAGCCCACCGTCCCGTCGGCTTTGCGGTAAAGATGCCGGAGATAGCCAAGATCGCAAATACGCGTCCGGGCCGCGTATTCTTTGACGGTTGAGAGCGTGCCTTCCATCTGCACGACTTTGAACGGGAATCCCGTGGGCGAGGCCACCGGATCGGTAAAGACGCGGGCGACCCCAGCGCGGCTCATTTGAATCGTCTTCCGCTTCAGTTCCGGCTGCAGGCCCGATTCGTTGCAGAAGGCAAAGGCCGTCCCCACCTGGATGCCGGCGGCGCCCAGGCTGAGGGCTTCCGCGAGCTTGCCCGGCTGCCCGAACGAGCCGGCCATCCAAAACGGCAGCCCGAGATCGAGGATTTTATCCAGCTCCGGCACATCGCGCGGACCATAGATCGGCTCGCCGCTGGCACTGAGTTTCAGCGGACCGCGGGGCGGGGCGTTGTGCCCGCCGGCGGTGTCGCGCTCGACCACGAAACCGTCCACCCGCCCGTTCGATTTCCGGGCCAGGGCGATCGCCAGCGTGGCGGAGGAAACGATCCCCAGGAATTTCGGCCGCTGCACCGCCGGCAGCCGGCCGTCGCCAAACGCCTTCGGATCGAACGTGGACAGGAACTCCTCGCCGGGCTGCGCCTCGCGGACATCCATCCGCAATTCGGCGACCTCGCCGTTGGCCAGGCGATCCAGCGCGCCGGGAATGGCCCGGGGAATCCCCGCCCCCATAAGCACGTAATCCACGCCACCGAGCATGGCCCCATACAGCGAAGGCAGCGTGGGGAGCTGGATCTTCTCCAACAGATTGATGCCGACCAGACCGTTGTGGCCGTCCTTGGCCAGGAACACTTCCACGAAGCTGGCGACGACGGTCAATTCCAGGAATGCCGCCCCGGGCCGCAGTGCGGGCATCGGCGCGGTCCTGAACGGCGTGAGGGGCGATTTTCCGCCGGGTACGTAATAGGCCGCCAGCACGCGCGCCGCCACGTCGGGCATCGGGAATTGGCCTAGCGCGTAGCGCAACTGCCCGGTGGGATCGCCCATCTGCAGGGCGCGGGCCAGGATGATGGCCAGCCCCGTTCCGGACACGACTCCCAACTGCCCCAACCGCGACACGGCGCGCGCCAGAGTCCACCCGGACACTGCCACGCCCATCCAGCCCTGAATGATTCTCGGTTGTGCCATAAAATCGCACTGTGTTCCCCCTGCCCTCGCGGAGGAATCATCGCGACAGGAAAGTCGGGAATCGCCGAAAAAGCGCCCAGTGCACTTGGCGGGATATCCGTCGGAAACCAACGCGCTTGCCAGAAGCTAACAGGATAAGGTCGTTTAGGAAAGCTCGATTATTGATTTTTTTGGCACGCCCTGCCCGCCGCGCCGGCGAGGTTCAGAACCGCTGAATGACGCGTTGCCGCAGGTTCGGATGGCGCAAGAACCGGTTCGGCCCCGGCGCCCCAGGATGCGTTCGTTCGAGATCGAATTGCCGCATGAAGGTCAGGCTGTGCCCGACCAACGCGCTCCGCTGTCAAAGAATGCTTGGCTTTCTCCCGCCGCTCGCCTAGAGGATTCGGCCCGCGTGCAGACGAGCCCGATGTTGCGTCGGCACCCTTGAACCATGGCAGCAAAGCGTAAGAACGATCCCAGCCAGCTCGACCTCCTCGCCAGCCAACCGGCGCCGGTGGGCCCGCCCGCCCAAGCCGGCTCCGCGGCCGCGGCCGTCGCCGGCAAGGCCAGCGACCCCACTTCGGTCCCGCCCGCCGAGCCGTGCCCGGACGGGAACGGTCACAGCGAAATCACCGCCGAGGAAACCGCCGCGCCGGCCACGGCCCCCCGCCCGTTTGTCCCCGGCGCCCTCAACCTGCCGCTCCACCGCCGCGTGGACCGGAGCTTCCTTGATTACGCGTCCTACGTCATCCGCGACCGTGCCATCCCGCATCTCGCCGACGGCCTGAAACCCGTCCAGCGCCGCATTCTCTGGGCGCTGCATCGGCATGACGACGGCCGCTTCACCAAGGTCGCCAATGTCGTCGGCGACACGATGAAGTTCCATCCGCACGGCGACGCCTCGATCGGCGATGCGTTGGTGGTGCTGGCCAACAAGCGCTATCTCATCGAAGGCCAGGGCAATTTCGGGAACCTCTACACCGGCGATCCCGCCGCCGCCCCCCGTTACATCGAAGGCCGCCTCACCGAGCTGGCGCGCACCGAGCTGTTCAACGACGAGATCACCGAATTCGTCCCCAGCTACGACGGCCGCAACCAGGAGCCCGTCACCCTGCCCTGCAAGCTTCCGCTCACGCTCATGCTCGGCACCGAGGGCATCGCGGTCGGTTTGTCAGCGCGCCTCCTGCCGCACAATTTCCCCGAGCTGCTCCAGGCCCAGATCGCCATCCTGAAACAGCAGCCGTTCAAGTGCCTGCCCGACTTCCCGACCGGCGGCCTCATGGATGCCCGCGAGTACCGCGACGGCACCGGCAGCGTGAAGGTCCGCGCCAGAATCAAGGTGCGGGACGAAACCACCGTCGTCATCAGGGAAATCCCGCCCACGACCACCACCGAATCGCTCATCGCCTCCGTCGAAGACGCGGCGCGCAAGGGCAAGCTCAAGGTGAAATCCATCAACGATTTTACCTCCGAGGAGGTCGAGATCGAAATCAAATGCCCGGCCGGCGTGGACGCGGAGCAGATGGTGGACGCGCTCTACGCCTTCACCGACTGCGAGGTCACCATCGCCAGCCGCATCGTCGTCATCCGCGACCACCGGCCCGTCGAGCTGACCGTCAGCCAAGTCTTGCGCGCGAACACGGACCAGCTTGTCGCCCTCCTCAAGCGCGAACTGGAACTGCGCGAGCGGGAACTCCAGGACGAACTCCATTACCGCACCCTGGAACGCCTCTTCATCGAGGAACGCATTTACCAGCGAATCGAGCAGTGCAAAACGAACGAGGCCGTCGTCGCCGCGGTTTACGAAGGCTTCAAGCCCTTGCAGAAGGAACTCGTCCGCGCCCTCACCGACCCCGACGTGGAGCGTTTGCTCACGGTCCGCATTCGCCGGATTTCCCTTTTTGACATCAACCAGCATCGCGAGGAAATGGAGAAGGTGAAGGCGGACCTGGTCGAGACGCGCAAGAACCTCAAGAACCTCGTCAAGTTCGCCATCAGCCATCTCGAGGCGTTGCTGGAGAAGTACGGCCCGCTCTATCCACGGCTCACCAAGTCCAGCCGGCACGACATGATTGACGCGAAGGAAGTCGCGTTCAAGGCGTTCAAGCTCGCCTACGACCGCGAGTCCGGCTACCTCGGCCACAAGGTTAGCGGCGAGGAGTTCAAGACCGAGTGCACGAAGTTCGACAAGATTCTCATGGTCTTCCGCGATGGCCACTACAAGGTCATCGAGCTGCCGGAGAGGCTCTTCGTCGGCCCGGACCTCGAATACTGCGGCATCCCGAATCGCGAGCAGGTGTTCACGATGGTCTATGCCGACCGCGACGCCACCTATCTCAAGCGCTTCACGTTTGGCGGCTTCATTCTCGACAAGGATTACTTCTGCGTTCCAGAAGGCGAAAAATACAAGGTCCTCTTCTTCGAGCCGGGCACGCCGGAGATGCTCTACCTCCGCTACAAACCCGCGCCACACCAGAAGATCAACCAGCAAACCTGCGTCCCGTCGGAAGTCGAAGTGAAAGGCGCCCGGACGCGCGGCCGCCAGCTTACGATCAAGGACGTCGGCGCCGTCGCCATCAAACCGCCGCGCGGCTGGGACCCGGAAGCCACGACGACCAAGGTGCTGTTTGCGTGACCAGGTGCGTAGCGGCGGCTCGGTAGAGCGCCGCCAACTTCCAGGAAAAGGCGCAAGCCGATCGAGAAGAGCGGAAGTTGTGGGCAGAAAGTGGTTTTGTGCGGGAAAGAGAATGGCGGCTTTCTGCCGAAAGCCGCTACGAGTTCATACGCCGAACCTGACCGAGGGTGAGCAAGTCCTGGTCAAGATCAGCCTCGTCGTAGTGTAGCGGTATGTTTCGATCTCGCAGCAGCGCCTGAAACTCGAACAACCCGCTCCCGGCGAGATCGGTGGCTTGGATGATCGTCAGCCGGCGGCCCGCGTAGAGGGCCACGGCCAACTCGCGCTTCACGGCGTGTTCATCCAAGCCCTTCAGCGCCGCAAGATCGTCTGGCAACCTGACTACCATGTCCGGAGCATAGCCCCACGTCCGCCAGGCGACAACCCCGAAGCCACGACCACGAAGGTGCTGTTTGCGTGATCAGGTTCGTAGCGGCGGCTCGGGAGAGCGCCGCCAGTTTTCAGGCGAAGGCGCAAGCCAATCGAGAACAGCGGAAATTGTGGGCGGAAGGTCGTCCTCTCCTTGAAGAAGAACGGCGGCTTTCTGCCGAAAGCCGCTACGCCCGTAGCGGCGCCTCGGTCGAGCCCCGCCTGACTTCATCTCAAACCCGGCCGCTTCGGCGGCGGTACGTAGTTCTTGTGCCAATACAAGGACCACAGCCGGTCCAGCCGGACGAACTCCACATGGCCGTCGTAAAAGGACACGTCAATTCCCCCCGGGAGCGCCGCCTGTGCCGAATAATTCGTTGGCGCCCGGTTAGAGCCCGATCCGTGGCGGGGAATGGTCAACAGGTTCATCCCCGGGAAGAACCCGCCGCCCTGGATCTGACCGGTTTGGAGATTGGCGGCCGGCACGTCCACCGCCAGAGGCCAAACCCACCAGAAAGTGACGCTGTCCGCGAAGACAGGCGTTTGCGAGGGACGGGCGATCTCGCCTTCCATCTGGAACATCCCGGGACCGCGCACGGTTTGGGCATCTTCATACCACCACCAGCCGCCAAGCCAGTTGTTCTGGGCGTAGCTCCCCGCCAAGTGCGCGGGCCGTGTCGGGTACGGCTCCTCACCCCACCACCACCACCACCACCCACCCCACGGGCCGACCGTCTGCCAGGCCGAGTGAACGGTACCAGCGTAAATCGGACCGGGGCCAGCCAACGTCGTCGTGTCGCCTGCCTTCCGGACCACTTCGCGCGCCGCGGGACAAATCCAGCCTTCATTGGTCCTGCCCCAATGGGCGGCAAACCAGGCGTGCGTGGCCGGGGTCGGGTCCACGTAACCATCGAGCGTGGTGGGAGGCTGCCAGTTGCCGGCGAGCCGACCGTTGTCGTCGTCCACCGCCATTTTGAAGGGAATGGTGATCTGTCGCAGGTTGCTCAGACACTGGATGCGCCGGGCCTTCTCCTTGGCGCTGCCGAGGGCCGGCAACAACAATGCCGCCAGGATCGCGATGATCGCGATGACCACCAGGAGTTCGATCAAGGTGAAAGCACGCCCAACGACCGCGATTCGGGCGCGGTTGGGAATGCAGGACGCCGCGTTCATGGCACCACAATGGCTTTGAGCCGAGTAATAATTACATTACGCCTGTGCCGCGCGTTCGGCAAGCCCAGCCCGACACCGACCAACTCGCGCCGGCCGGGAACCGCGTATGGGTCCGGCGTTCGACCATGCTCACGGTGGGTCGCGGACCGCCCGGGCGGCAGCCTGCTATGGGGACCGCGCCCGTCTCGGGCGCAGCCGACGACGTCCTCGCCGTCGGCTTCAGCGAACGATTTTTTCCTCCGCCGGGAAGTACGCCGCGAGGACGCGACGAACAGCGGGCGAGACTCCCGCGCTCCCTCAATTCCCGTCACGAACCACAATGGTGGATCGCGGACCGCCGTCGTCATTTGCATCTGTCATTTGCATCTGGTCGGCCGCGACCGGCAGTGGTAGAACTCCGGTTGATGACGCCCGAACTTTTCGCCCCTATGAAAGAAAAAGGCGACAACCTGTCGTCATGACGGGCATTCATGGGGGCGAATCCAACAACCAAGACAAATCATGAGTGAAACCGAAATCTCCCCCGCTCCGCCCGCCTTCAAGGACCGCCACGCCGGTCTCGTGGCCTTCGGCATTGTCCAGATCGTCCTCGGCGGTTTCACGGCGCTGATGATCCCGCTGCTCCTTTTCAGCCAGCGCGTCATGGCCCAACAGCAACCGGGCTCGGTCTATGGCCCGTCGCTTGCCCTGGCGATGGCGATGTACGGCACGCTGGCGGTGGTGCTGGTGTGCGTCGGCGTCGGTTCCATCAAAGCCCGGCGCTGGGCGCGCGCGCTGACCCTCGTAGGCGCTTGGAGCTTGTTGATCATGGGTATCTTCAACCTGGCGATCCAGGCATTCCTGCTGCCGCGTATGCTGGCCGTTTCCGCGCCCTCGGGCGCCGCCGTCCCCCACACGGCCATGGTCGTGGCCATGGTCGGGGCGTTCCTCATGATCGGCATCGTCTTCATCGCCTTGCCAGCGGCCTTCGCCTGGTTCTACAGCAACCGGCACGTGAAGGCCACGTGCGAAGCCCGCAACCCGGAGCCCAGTTGGACCGATGGCTGCCCGCTGCCGCTCCTGGCCTTATGCCTTTGGACAGCGCTGGGGACGGTTTCCTTCTTCATCATGGCGCTCGCCGGCATGGCCGTGCTGCCGGTATTTGGCCAATTGATCGCGGGACCGGTCGCCACCACCGTATCGGTCCTGCTGGGAGTAGCGTGGGCGTGGGCCGCCTGGGCCATCTATCGCCGGCGTCTCGCGGCGTGGTGGTTCATCGTGGGCATGATGACCGTTTTCGGCGTCTCGTGTGTGATCACGTTTCTGCGCGTGGACCCGTTGGAGCTGTATCGGATGATGCACTACCCCGAGCAACAGATCGAGCAGATCCGACGCCTTGGCCTGATGACCCCTTCCGTGATGGCGTGGGGCATGGCGGGCGGCGCGGTCCTCTGGCTGGGATTTCTGCTCTGGGTGCGGCGCTATTTCAAGCCGGTCCCGCCCCCGCCGACTCCTGCGGCACCGTTGGCCGACGTGCCGCCGGTTCAGTGAAACCTCATTCTTCTTCGGCCGGGAGCGGACGGGACGCGAGGTATTTCTTCCAGAGCTCGAGCTCGACGTAGAGTTCCAGGCCCACGCCGGGACGTTGCGGGAACAGGCCGACCATCAGCCAGCGCTTGTTCGTCTTTTCGTCGAGGTCGGCGTTGAGCGAGGCGCTGGCCACCATGATCGGCGCGCGCTGATCCGATGGCGCCTCCGACCACCAGCCGACGCGCCGGAAGCCGCGGAGGTACCACGGCAACGGCCAGTAGTCGCCCCCGCAGCCGAACACCTGGATGACCGTTTGGTCGGGTTGCGGTTGCGTGGCGGCGATGGCCTTGATCCGTGAGACCAGCTCGAGGAGTTCCGGCGCGGTGTGCGCATAAACCCACGGGTTGCGGGGATCGGCCGGTAGCACGATCGCTGCGCGCCAGGCCTGCCACGCCAGTTGACCCGCTCCCGCGAGCAGGGCCAGCGCCGCCGCCACCGCCAGCCACGGCCGGTGGGCGAACGCCGCAACAACCGTCGCCGCGCCCACGCCCGCCAATAGGATGAAGGCGTGGTGGAAGTCCAGTGCGCACCATGGCGTTTTGTAGCGGAGCACGGTGTAGATGGCCGTCAGGATGACCGCGTAAAAACCGAGGAGGCGAACAAACCGTCGGTTCACACCGGGCACATCACGCTCGCCAAACGCGGCCCAGAGGCCAATCCCGGCCAGCAGCCAGATTAAGGCCTCGGTCCAGAGCGGTCCGGCCGCTGGATGAAACCAGAGCAGCCGGGAGAAGTAGAACCACCACGGGTGCGAATGCGGCGAAGCGCCGCCGGCGCGGTGCAGCCAGGGAAGGTAGGCGCGCAGCGAATCGAGCGGGCCGTGGCGGTTGGTGAAGAACGACGTAAAGAACACGACCGAAATCACGGCGGCCACGGCCAGGGCGGCGACCAGGTGCGCGCGTCGCAGGTGGAGTTCGGGGAACCAGAGTGTCCCGTGGCGCCAGTGATCCCAGGCTCCTGCCAGGATCGCGGCGGCGGCGAATGCGGCGAGGTTGAAGACGAAGGTTTCCTTGGTCGCGTGCATCAGGCCGAGCGCGGCCCCCGCGAGCAGAGCCCACGCCAGCCGGCGGCTTCGCAGATAGCGCCAGCCGGCGGCGAGGAACAGCAGCGTGAAGAAGACCAGCAGCAATTCGTGGATGTAATACCGGCTGTAGAAGACCAGTGCCGGCGAAACCGCCGTCAACAGCCCCGCCCCGAACACCGCGGGGCGGCCGAGGGCGTCGCCCAGCAGTGGCAGCAGCAAAATCAGGCCGAGGCCAAAGGCCAGCGGCACGAGGCGGAGGGTGGTTTCGCGGAGCTCCGCGGCGTTCCGGGCGCCGGAGAGCCATGCCGCCGGCAGCGTCGCGTAATAAAGAATGGGGCCGTGGAACTCGTCGTGGTCATAACGGTAGCCCCGACCTTCCCACAGCCACAGAAACTTGACGGCGTGGTTGGCTTCGTCGGCGTGGAGCGGACGCCGGTCGAGTTGGGGCAGCCGGAGCAACAGTGCGATTGCGACGGCCGCCAACAGGCCCAGCGTCAGCCAGCGATTCATTCCGCCGGCAGCCCCCAGACCTCGACCTCGGTATAACGGTTCAGCGCGCTGTAGGTGCTGCCCTTGCTGTAGCAGCGGACATACCGCCCCTTGACCGCCTTCACCGGCATCAGGCGCCCCTGGTAATCCTCCCAGTATTCCTTGTCCGTCCCGATGCCCAAACCCGAGCTGTTGTCCACGTCATTGTTGTAAACCGTGGTCACGTCCTTGGTGAAATCCGGGTCGTCCGAAATCTGCACCACCACGTCATGGTAAATCTGGTAGGTGTTGTGCGCGTGCCAGACGATGACCGCGTAAACCGCGGCGCTCTTCTCGAGATCAACCTGAATCCACTGCGTTTTCTTGTGGAGCTCGACGAACGAGGAGTCGCTGGCCTCCTTGTCGCCGTCGGTCACCAGGTCGAGCGTGCCGGTGATGGGCGATTTGTCGCTGCTGGTGACCTTCTTCTTGAGCGCGAGGTTGACGCAGCCCTTGGGCGCCAGGAACGGGGCGCGTGGTTTGTCGCTGGGTTTCTCGACTTCCGGCCCGAGCTGGGTGTCCGGCGGGGTGCCCATGAACGCCGGGATGGGCAGCTTGATCGGCAGCGGGGCGAGGTCTTCGGCGCGGAGGTTTTGCGTGGCCAAACCCACGCCCAGGGCGAGCAGCAGCGCCAGCCGCTTCGTGATGTCGGAACTGTGTTTCATGTTCATGCGTTAAACAACCAAACGTTAGATTGCGTCAGCCTGTCGGTATTCACGAAAAAAGGCAACTGTTTGTCGCACGGTGGGCACGGCCTCCCCGCCGCAGGCAAGTCGTCAAGCTTGGCGGAGGCCGGCAGGATGCGGCCGTCCCCGCATGCGCCCGGGCGCGGCCACGGGCGGGCGGAACGGGGCGCAGGAACATTCTTATTGACATTTCGCCATATAACGAAACATAGTGCACCCATGCTGCGCGACTTCATGCACCTGACCAAGGCGCTGGCCGATCCCAGCCGGGTGCGCGTCCTGCTGGCCTTGCAGGCCGGCGAGCTGTGCGTCTGCCAGATCAGCGAACTCCTCGGCCTGGCGCCGTCCACGGTTTCCAAGCACCTCTCGATCCTGCACCACGCCGGCCTGATCGAATCCCGCAAGACCGAACGTTGGGTTTACTGTCGCCTCCCCGGTCCCGCCGCGCGGCCACCCGTGCGCCAGGCCCTTGCCTGGGTCCGATCCTCCCTGGCGCACGCACCGGAGGCCGAAGCCGACCGGCTCCATTTGCACCGCATCCTCCGGATCGAACCAGCCACCCTATGCCAACGTCAACGCCGCGTTTGAGAGTCTTGTTCCTCTGCACCGGGAATTCCTGCCGCAGCCAGATGGCGGAAGGCTGGACGCGCCACCTCAAGGGCGACGTGATCGAGGCCTGGTCCGCCGGCATCGAGAAGCACGGTCTGAATCCGCACGCCGTCAGAGTGATGGCCGAAGCCGGCGTGGACATCTCAACCCAGTATTCCAAGACGCTCACCGACGTTGGACCGGTCGCCTTCGATTATGTCGTCACGGTCTGCGGGCACGCCCACGAACACTGCCCCGTTTTCCCCGGCAAGAACAAGGTCGTGCATGTCGGGTTTGACGACCCGCCCACGTTGACGCGGCGCCTCCCGGATGGCGAAGCGAAGCTGGCCGTGTACCGCCGGGTGCGGGACCAGATCCGCGCGTTTGTGGAAACATTGCCGGTGGCCCTGCTCGCCGCGGCAAAAGCACCATCACCAGTTCCACCTCCAAACCGGAAGGAGACACATGAACGTTCAAACTGAGCGCGCCAGCCAGAAGTTCCTCGCCGGATTCAATTGCGCCCAGGCCGTCCTCCACGCCTTTGCTCCCGAACTGGGCCTGGACAGTGACACCGCCTTGAAACTCGCCGGCGGCTTCGGCGGGGGCATGGCACGACAGGGCGAGGTTTGCGGAGCCGTCACCGGCGGCATCATGGCCATCGGCCTCAAGTTCGGATGCGGCAGCAAAGACGACCGTGCCGCGACCGAGCGCACCTATCGAAACACGCAGGCACTCATGGAACGGTTCGCGCAGCGGCATGGTTCGTGCCTCTGCCGCGAACTGCTCCCGGGCTGCGACCTCCGGACCCTCGAGGGCCAGCAGCGTTTCAAGGAACTGGACCTTCGCCACCGGACCTGCCTGTCCTGCGTCCAGACGGTGGCTGAGGCGCTGGCGGACATCTTGTCGGAACCAGTCCCGGCCTGCCCGGCGCAATCATGAAGGCCGCCGCCACCTCACCGCCGATCCGGGCATCCAGGCGCCTCGCTTTCTTCGAGCGCTACCTGACCCTCTGGGTCTTCCTCTGCATGGTCGCCGGCGTCACGCTCGGCAAGGCGCTGCCCGGCCTGACGACGACACTGAGCAAGTTTGAATTCGGTCAAGGCTCGCAGGTGAACGTCGCCATCGGCGTGCTGTTGTGGCTGATGATCTACCCGATGATGCTCAAGGTGGATTTTGGCGCCCTCGGCGGCATCGCCCGCAAGCCCCGGGGCCTGCTGGTGACGCTGGTCGTCAACTGGCTCATCAAACCCTTCAGCATGGCGCTGCTGGCCTGGGTCTTCATGCAACATGTCTTCGCCGCGTGGATTGACCCGGAGACGGCCCGCAACTACACCGCCGGTCTCATCATCCTCGCCGCCGCGCCCTGCACCGCGATGGTCTTCGTGTGGAGTTACCTGACCGACGGCGATCCCGCCTACACGCTGGTGCAGGTGGCGGTGAACGACCTCATCATGCTGGTGGCTTTCGCGCCCATCGTGATGTTTTTGTGCGGCGTGGCGCACGTCGTGGTGCCCGCCCGGGTGCTCATCACGTCGGTGGTGGTGTTCATCGTCATTCCGTTGGCGGCGGGCTGGCTCACCCGCACCGCGCTGCTGAAATCGCACGGCAAGGAATGGTTCGAGCAAAAGTTCCTGCCGAAGTTTCATCCGGTGATGATCGGCGCGCTGCTGCTGACGCTGGTGCTGATTTTCGCGTTCCAGGCGAAGAACCTGACCAGCCGCTGGCTGGCCGTGCTGCTCCTGGCCGTGCCCATCATCATCCAGGTCTATTTCAACTCCGGCCTCACCTATCTGCTCATGCGTTTCCTCCGCGTGGAGCACGCGGTTGCCGCGCCCGGTTCGCTCATTGGGGCGAGCAATTTCTTTGAACTCGCCGTTGCCGTCGCGATCACCCTGTTCGGCGCGGATTCGCCAGCGGCGCTGGCAACGGTCGTCGGCGTTCTCGTCGAAGTGCCGGTGATGCTGTCCGTCTGCAACCTCTGCAACCGGTCGCGGGCCTGGTACCAACGCCCGGTTTCTCCCGCCGGCCAAAACGGCCAGGTTTCACTCTTATGAAAACAGCCCCGAACCTCGAACAAACTGAAGCCGTGCGCACCACAGTCCGCGAAGGCTATGCCCGGATTGCCACCGCCGGCAACGAACGCCGTTCCTCCAAGCCATCTTGCTGTTGCGGGTCCGCCCCGCCCTCGCCCGAAGAGGTAGCCCGACAAATTGGCTATGACGCCGCGGAACTCGCCGCCCTGCCGGAAGGCGCCAACATGGGCCTTTCCTGCGGAAACCCGGCCGCGCTCGCCGCGCTCCAACCGGGCGAAGTCGTGCTCGACCTTGGCGCCGGCGGCGGTTTCGACGTGTTCATCGCCGGCCGCAAAGTCGGTCCCGCCGGCCGGGCGATCGGGGTGGACATGACGCCTGACATGCTCGCGAAGGCGCGACGTAACATTGCTGCCTACCGCGCCCACGCCGGCCTGGACAACGTCGAGTTCCGGTTGGGAGAAATCGAGCACCTGCCCATGGCCAACGCGAGCGTGGACGTGGTCATCTCCAACTGCGTTCTGAATCTGTCACCGGACAAGCCGCAGGTCTGGCGCGAGATCGCCCGCGTGCTCAAGCCGGGCGGCCGCGTCGCCATTTCCGACCTCGCCCTGCTCCAGCCGTTGCCGGACGGCGTCCGCGACATGGTCGAGGCGCTCGTCGGATGCGTCGCCGGCGCCGTGCTCGCGAGCGAAACCGAGGCGATCGCGCGGGCGGCCGGTTTGACCGACATCGTTTTGCGTCCCAAGGCGGATTACATGAAGGCCATGCAAGCGTTTCAGGATCCGCTCTACCTGAAGATCGTGCAGCAGCTACCGGCGGGTACCAGCCCGGCGGATTTCATCACGAGTCTTGAAGTGACGGCGCGAAAACCGAAAGCCTTCCCCGCGCCGTAAATCGTGGTGCTCTCTGCGTGGCCGGGCGCGGCGACAAGAGGACACCGACGCCTGGCCGGCGGAGTGCCGTTTGAGTTTCGGGCCCGCCTGCGCGAGATTGCGAGGCGGGGTTGTTCCCGATCGAACCGGGCGGGCGGACGCCGGCCGCCGGAGCAACGACCGTCCGCGAAAGACTTACAGATGAACTGGTTTCAACGGCTTCGTATGAGCCATGCGCCGGCGGCAACGATTGTCATCCGGTTGATGGTCGGCGGAGTATTTTTCCTCGAAGGCCTCCTCAAATTCCTGCACCCGGACGAACTGGCGGCCGGGCGCTTCGCGAAGATCGGCCTGCCGTGGCCCGACGTGCTGGGTCCCTTCGTCGGCGGCGTCGAAATCCTCGCCGGCGCCCTGGTCGTGCTGGGGCTCCTGACCCGGTTCTCCGCCGTGCCGCTGCTGGTCATCATCTCCACCGCCATCCTCTCGACCAAGCTGCCGATCCTGTTGGGGCACGGCTTCTGGGGATTCGCGCTGCCGAAACTGCCGCACTACGGACTCCTGAGCATGCTGCACGAGGCCCGCACCGATTTCTGTTTATGGCTGGGCCTGGTGTTCCTGCTGCGCGTGGGCGCGGGACCGTGGTCGGTGGACGCCGCCTGGGCCGGCGGGCAACGGCGAGCCAGCCCGGCGGAAACGTCGTCACGGTGAAGCGGGCCAGGCGCCAACCGTGTGCGACAGCGGCTCAGGCCACGGTGATTTCCTGGCAAAGGTAAACATCCTGGATCGCGTTCAGCAACGCGACGCCCTCCTTCATCGGACGCTGGAACGCCTTCCGTCCCGAGATCAACCCCGTGCCACCGGCGCGCTTGTTGACGACCGCGGTGGCGACGGCCGCCGCCAGATCGCCTGCGCCCTTGGACTCGCCCCCGCTGTTGATGAGGCCCGCCCGTCCCATGTAACAATTGGCCACCTGGTAACGACAGAGGTCAATCGGGTGCGCGCTGCACAGGTCGGTGTAGATGCGCGGGTCGAACTTGCCATAGCTCGATCCGCCCATCTGGAGGGCCGGGTAGCCGCCATTGTTCTCGGGCAGCTTCTGCTTGATGATGTCCGCCTCGAGGGTGACGCCGAGATGGTTGGCCTGGCCGGTCAAATCGGCCGCCACGTGATAATCCGTGGTCTTCCCGTCGGCGCCCTTGACCTTGAACGCGCTGTTCCGCAAATAACACCACAAGACCGTGGCCAGTCCGAAGTCATGCGCCGCGTGAAAGGCCTGGGCCACCTCGACAATCTGCCGGCCGCTCTCGGGCGAACCGAAATAGACCGTCGCCCCCACCGCCGCGCAGCCCATGTCATAAGCCTGCTTGACCGTGCCGAACAGAATCTGGTCGGCCTTGTTCGGGTAGGTCAGGAGTTCGTTGTGGTTGATTTTCACCAGGAACGGAATCTTGTGGGCGTACTGGCGGGCGCACATCCCCAACACGCCGAAGGTCGAGGCCACGGCGTTGCAACCGCCTTCGATCGCCAGCTTGATGATGTTTTCCGGGTCAAAATAATCGGGGTTTTTGGCGAAGCTGGCACCGGCGGAGTGCTCGATGCCCTGGTCCACCGGCAGGATCGAGAGATAGCCGGTGCCGGCGAGCCGGCCGGAGCTAAACAGGCGCTGGAGGTTGACCAACACCCGGTTGTTGCGGTCGGACGACGCAAAAACGCGGTCCACAAAATCCGGTCCGGGCACGTGCAGCCGGTCCCTGGAAATCTTTGGGTTGCTGAAGCCGAGCAGGTAGTCCGCCTTGTCGCCGAGGTGCTGTTGAAGGGTGCTGATCATCGGGGTGCCTTTCGTTGTGTCATGAGATGTTCCATCGGTCGGCAGCCCGCGAGCTGCTTCGCCGCACACCATAACGGCAGGTGACCGTCGGCGCAATTGAGCGGCAGGATTTCTTCGGACCAACCCGGCGGTGTATCCGGAGCCTGCCCCCGGACCGCGGCGGTGTCGCAGACCAGCCGCAGCGCCGTCGCCCTCGTGGTTACCCGAGTACGACTGACATCGTGGGGTTTCTCAAGCTGCTGCGGCTGGCGCATGGCACACAGCCGCGGTCCAACCCCTGGCGGTCAAGAGTAGTGCCGGATGCGGTCCATCCCCGCCAAACCTGCGGGAATTGGTTTGTCGCGCGCGCGACAAAGCGACATCATCGCGCGCTCATGAACACCATCCGTTGCCTTGGTCTTGCGGCCCTGGCCGTGCTCCTGACAGCGGGAGCCCAACTCCGCGGCGCCGCCACCTTCGCCATCGGGACGAACGACTTTCTCCTCGACGGCCAGCCCTTCCTGATCCGCTGCGGCGAGATGCACTTTGCCCGCATTCCGCACGAGTATTGGCAGCACCGTCTGCGCCTGGCGCGCGCCATGGGCCTCAACACCGTTTGCGCCTACCTTTTTTGGAACCTGCACGAGCCGCAGCCGGACCGGTGGAACTGGTCTGGCGACGCCGATGCCGCCGCGTTCTGCCGGCTGGCCCAGGCCGAAGGGCTCAAGGTAATCCTCCGTCCGGGCCCGTATTCCTGCGCCGAATGGGACTTCGGCGGCTTTCCGTCCTGGCTGCTGAAGGTCCCCGACCTCAAAGTGCGCACGCAGGACCCGCGTTATCTCTCGGCGTGCCGCCGTTATGTCGCAGCCGTCGGCCGCCAGCTCGCGCCACTGCAGATCACGCGCGGCGGGCCCATCATCATGGTGCAGGTCGAAAACGAGTACGGTTCCTATGGCAGCGACCGCGAGTACCTCGGCCTCCTGCGGGACGAGATCAAAGCCGCCGGGTTCGAGGTGCCGCTCTTCACCTGCGACGGTCCGTCCCAACTCAAGAACGACACGCGCGACGACCTGTTTTGCGTGGTGAACTTCGGGGGCGACCCCGCGGCCAATTTCAAGGCGCTGCGCGCCATCCGGCCGTCCGGCCCGCTCATGTGCGGCGAATACTATCCCGGCTGGTTCGACAGTTGGGGCAAGTCCCATCACGTCGGTGACCCGGCCCGCATCGTGAAGGAAGTCGGCTGGATGCTCGAGCACAACGCCTCGTTCAGCATCTACATGGTTCACGGCGGCACATCGTTCGGCTTCACCGCGGGGGCCAACTGTCCGCCGTTCGCGCCGCAGGTGACGAGCTACGACTACGACGCGCCCATCAGCGAGGCCGGCTGGGACACGCCGAAACTCCACGCGCTGCGCGAACTGTTCGTCAAGCACCTGTCACGGGGAGAGACGTTGCCGGACGTGCCACCGCGCCAGCCGGTGATCACCATCGCGCCAATCCAGTTTCCCGAAGCCGCGCCACTTTTCGCCAACCTGCCGGCATCGAAGGAATTTGAACATCCGCTGTTCATGGACATGCTCGACCAACCGCACGGTGCCATTCTCTACCGAACAAGACTTACCGCCGGCGCCGGTGAAAAGCTCGTGATCCAGGAGCTCCACGACTACGGCCTCGTCTTCCTGAACGGCAGGAAGATCGCCACGCTCGACCGCCGCCACAACCAAAACACGACGCTGCTTCCGACGCGCGACGGCGAAAACACGCTCGACCTGCTGGTGGACACCTTCGGCCACGTCAACTACGGCGGCTACATTCACGATCCCAAAGGCATCGCCGAGAAGGTCGAACTCGTCACCACCGGCGGGTCCCGCGAATTGACCGGCTGGCGGATCTACAATCTGCCGCTCGACGAACGAGAGCTGGCGGCGCTCAGGTTTGAATCGCCGACGAAACTTCGATTCAGGTCCGACGTGCCATTCGACGACTCCGTGCCGGCGTTCTATCGCGCCACGTTTGAGCTGGCGCGCACCGGCGACACCTTCCTGGACTTCAGCACCTGGGGCAAAGGCCTTGCGTGGGTCAACGGCCACAACCTCGGACGGTATTGGAACATTGGTCCACAGCAATCCCTCTACTGCCCTGGAGCGTGGCTGAAAACGGGCCGCAACGAATTGATCGTCTTTGAACTGAACGGCGCGACGAATCACACCGTCGCCGGCCTGGCCGAACCGATTTTGGATCAGGTCCAAGAGCAGGCCAACGCCAGGGCGCATCGCCAGCCGGGACATAAGCTGGACCTCGCCGGCCTGACGCCGGCCGCCACCGGCACGTTCGGTCCCGGCCAGGAATGGCAGGTCGCGCATTTCCCGCCGGCCACGGGACGGCAATTCGCCCTCGAAGCCCTGAACTCGCAAACGGGCGACGCGTTCGCCACCCTGGCCGAGCTCTGCCTGCTCGACCCCGACGGCAAGGAATTGCCCCGCACCGCGTGGAAGGTCGTCTATGCCGACAGCGAAGAGCTGGAAAGTGACGACGGCAGCGCCGACAACGTGTTCGACCTGCAGACGACCACCTTCTGGCACACGCAATGGGATGGCGCCCAACCGCGGCATCCGCACACGCTGGTGCTTGACCTGGGCAGCCAGCAAACCATTGCCGGTGTGCGCTGCCTGCCACGCCAGGATTCCGCCAATGGCCGAATCAAGGATTACCGCATCTACGTCGGTGACGGCCTGGTCAGCGGAACCAATGCCAATTAGCCCGCGCTTCAAGCAATCCGCGGGACACCGCCGCGCGGTCGTGTCCCTGTTTCCGCCGTCAAGCGGCGTTTGGAGTCCCGGCTTCAGCCGGTTGGGCCGCCTGAAGGCGGAACTCCCAACGCGACGAAGCCCGGCCGCTGTATCCCGCAACTGATTCAGGACACCGCCGCACCGCAGGCTTGCCTGCCCTGCCGGCCCGTGTTATGCCATGCGTCATGGCACACTTAACTTCCTCCCTCCCGTGTTGGACGCTGGCCATCTTGCTGGCCGCAGCCGCCACCGCTTTCGCCGCACCGACCGACAAACCCGGCTGGAAGCTGACGTTCAATGACGAGTTCGACGGGAAGGCGCTCGACCTGACGAAGTGGAATCCCAACGATCCGTGGGGGCGGGAACGCAACCGGGAACTACAGGCCTACGTCCCGGATGCGTTTGAGGTCCGGAACGGCATCCTGCGCCTCAAGGCCGAGCAACGACAGGCCACTTATGCCGGCAAGGAGCGCGCTTACACTTCGGGCATGATGACGACCTACCAGAAGTTTGCGCAGCAGTACGGCCGGTTTGAAATCCGCTGCCGGGTGCCGCGGGGCAAGGGCATGTGGCCGGCGTTCTGGCTGCTGCCGGAGCCGCTGGCCTGGCCGCCGGAGATTGATGTGCTCGAAGTGCTCGGCCACGAGCCGCAGAAGGGGTATTACACCCACCATTTCAAGGACGCCACCGGCCAGCACAAATCGCACGGCGGGTCCTGGACCGGCCCCGATCTCTCGGCTGCTTTTCATGAGTTCGCGGTCGAGTGGTCCCCGGAACGCCTCGTTTGGTTCGTGGACGGCGTGGAACATTTCCGCTCGGAGGACTCGATCCCGCAAGTGAAGATGTACCTGCTGGTCAACCTCGCCGTCGGCGGCGACTGGCCGGGCGCGCCGGACGCGCAAACCCGCTTCCCGAACGCACTCGAAGTGGACTACATCCGCGTTTACTCCAAAGTGCCGTAGCTCCGGTCGCGTCGGTCACGATCACCGGCATGTCGAGACTGAAGCCTTCGGGGGGCAGCCCCCGTCTGGGCCCGTTTTGTTTGTAACCGCTCCCCGCGCCCATTCGTCTGGCGTGGTGACACCAAGAATGACGGTAACCAGGACCTGACGTGGAAACTGTTGATTCAAGAGGACTCATCATGAATATTGTCAAACATTCGCGCCTGCTCGTGGCGGTCGCTTTGGCGGCCGGCCTGTTGGGCTCCGTAAACCTGCTCGCCCAAAACAATGGCGGGGGCGGCAACGGTGGTGGCAATGGCGGCGGCCGTGGCGGCCGCAACGCCGCCCGCGGACAGGGCAACTTCGATCCGGCCCAGTTCCAGGCCCGCCGCCTGGAACGCTATCGCGAGCAACTCGAGGTGACTGACGACACCGAATGGAAAGCCATCCAACCGCTGGTTGAAAAGGTCATGCAGGCCGAGGCCGAAAGCCGAGTCGGTGGCTTCGGCGGCGGCCGCAACGCCGCCCAAGGCCGGCGCGGTCAACCCGATGCCGCCGCCAACCAACCCGCCCAGAACGCCAACCGTGCCCGGCGCGGCGGCGCGGAGCCCAATCCGGCGGCCACCGCCTTGCAGGCCGCGCTCGACAGCAAGGCAGCGCCGGATCAGGTGAAAGCCAAGCTGGCCAAGCTGCGCGAGTCCGTCGCCGAGAAGGAAGCGAACCTGGCCAAGGCGCGCGAGGCGCTGCGACAGGTGCTCTCCGTCCGGCAGGAAGCCACCGCCGTGCTGATCGGCCTGTTGCGCTAAACCAATCGGCCCCCGGCGAAGCAGCCCGGCGCGCGAATGCCAGGCCGGGCAGTGTGCCGCCGCCGCGCGGTTTCAAACTTGACGCGGCGGATGCGCTCCACATGCTCGGCGACATGAACTCCGTCCAGCCGTCCGATCCTGCGTCTCGCGCAACGACTCTTTCCCCGGCAACCCGGCGTCGCTTCCTCCAATCGCTCGGTCTGGGCGCAGCCGTGCTGCAAATCCATCCACTGGCGCGCGCCCAGGAAAAACCCATCCAAGGCTTCGAGAAAGCGGCCACCGATCCGAACGCCGCGAAAGGCTGGCAGCCGGTGTCAGACCGCAAGCTGCGGATGGGCATCGTCGGTTACGGCGTCTGCAAATTCGGGGCGGAATTCGGCTTCCAGAATCATCCCAACGTCGAAATCGTCGCCGTAAGCGATTTGATCCCGGACCGCTGTGCCGAACTCGCGAAGGCCTGTCGTTGCGCGAAGACCTATCCGTCGCTCGAGGAACTGGTCAAGGACGACCGCATCGAAGCGGTGTTTGTGGCCACCGATGCGCCAAGCCACGCGCGGCATTGCCAGGAAGTGTTGCGCCACGGCAAACATGTGGTCTCGGCCGTGCCCGCCGTGTTCGGATCGCTGGAGGACGCGGCGGCGCTGTTCGCGGCGGTCAAGGCCAGCGGCCGCACTTACATGATGTTCGAGACGTCGTGTTTCCATGAGGACCTGCACGCCATGCGCACGATCTACCGGGCGGGCGGGTTGGGCAAACTCGTCTATGCCGAGGGCGAGTATTTTCACTACATGCCGGAGCCGATCGCGTCGTTCAAGGACTGGCGCGTCGGGCTGCCGCCGCAGTGGTATCCCACGCATTCGAATGCCTACTACGTCGGCGTGACGGCCGGGAGCTTCACCGAAGTCAGTTGCCTGGGCCTGCCAAGTCGAATCTCTCATTTACAGCCGTCGAACAACCGGTATCAAAATGCGTTTGGCACCGAGATCGCCCTGTTCCGCACCAGCGAAGGCGGGATGTCGCGGATGGGGGTGAGTTGGGACACGCCCGGTTACGGCGGCGAAATGGGGCGGGTGCGCGGCGAGAAGGGCTCGTTTTACGGGCGCTATGAAGGCCTGGAAACCAAGCTGCCGGCCACGGCCCGGCCGCCCCTGCCGCCCGGCGTCGAAGCGGGCGGCCATGGCGGGGCGCACGGATATCTCATGGACGAATTTGTAAGCGCGGTGCTGCAGAATCGCCGGCCGCTGGTGGACGTGGCGATGGCGTTGAACCTAACCGTGTCGGGCATCGTGGCCCACCAATCGGCGCTGAAAAACGGCGAACTGCTGAAAATCCCCCAGTTCAAGATGTGGACATAAAACAGGCCGGGCTGGGGACGGAGCCCCTGCCTGTCCACACGCGCTTGCAGCGATGCTGTGCCGCCGGAACTCCGTCTCTCCGGAACGAATTATTTTCCCTGGCGTGTGCCGGGCTGCAGGCCCGGAAGAACTCAGGGCAGAGCGAGTCCGCGAGCGACGCCCCGGGTTTATCGTCCATCAAACATCCAAGCCCTGTAAGGGCGGCAGAATGGTCGCGTGGCATGCGCCGCGCATTTGGCCTCCAACAGTGCGCCGACCGCCTCGGTGGCCGCGCGGCCATCCGCGCCTGGTTGGGCAGAAACTCGCGGACCGTGCCGGCGTGAACACCCCACGCGGCGGCCAGAGGCGGCAGCACGGCTTCGTCAAGGAACCCCGGCTCGGGCAGGCGCGTCTCGACGGCCAACGCGCGGGATAAGGCGAGCGCGGCGTCGAGCAAGGGCGGGCGCGGCTGATGGGCGCGATCAACCCGGCGGTGATGAGCCGCTCCGGGGCCTCGAGCGCCTCGTCCGCCATTGTAACGTTCAACCGGCCATCTTCGGCGAACCACCCGCGCACCACCCCGGGCAGCCGCTCCGACCCGCGCTCAAAGCAGGGTGTCGGTCGCGTCGTCAGGCACGAGATCCACGCGGGGCGAGCCGTTCTGGGCAGCCCGCGCGAAGAGCCGTTTGAACCGCGCCTCCAAGTGGAGCAACACGGCTTCCACATGCTTGCACGTGCCGAGGCCGTTCTTGCGAAAATCCTGGCAGGTGCAGGCGAATTGCCGTCCCGCCACGTCGCGAATCTCGACCGCGTACGTCAACCCGCTGCCGGAAGCGACGGAGAAATTGGAGAACACCGGGAACCGCGCGTCGTGGTTGCGGATGACAAAGGAACCCTCGCGCGCCCGCAGCCGGCGGCGGTTGATTTCGTCCTCGTCGGTCGTGCGCCAGTCATGCGCGGGCGGGAGGGTGATCTCCGGTTCGGGCGTGGTGGTTTCCGCCTGCTTGGGCGTGCGTGAGGCGCCGGCAAATTCTTTCGACTTCTTTGCATTTGCGGTCATCTGAGACATGCCGACACGTTGACAAGCGAGGCGAGTTTTTGCAATCAAGCTTGTTAAGCGAAGTCAAGAAACGCGCGGCAGCGGCTTCGGTTTGGCGTCCCGGGACACGGATTTCGGGGGTGCGGGCAGACTAAATGCCTTCTCGTCGGGAATTGTGAGCGCGCGCACCTTTTGCGACGCCCAAAGACTGCCGATCTTGCCGCGTTGAAGCGGATTGAACTCCGCCTTCCTTCGAATCCGCAAAATTTTGGCGGGATTCTTGAATTTGAGCAAACACCCCGCGAGGTCGGGGCAGGCATTGCCTGCGAGATCGAGTTTCACCGGCTCGCCAAGGCCATCAAGCCGAAGTTCGCCGCGCACACGACCTTTCATCCGGTTGTCAATCTCGTCGCCAGTCACGTTGTCATGAGTGCGCCAAGCCATGTTGCAGAATAATCCGCACACTTCCGCCAACGCAAAATGATTTCTGCGAGAATGATGGAGGGCAGTGACCGGACTGGAGAGCGGGGTGAAATACTGGTTTCGCGTTGCCGCCAGCAACGCGCATAGCCCCGGCCCCTGGAGTCAACCCGTCAGCGCAAGGGAAAAGTCAAAATTCAGCACTCTACTTCGTATTTATTAACGCTGAGTTTCGCGCGAACTACGCGCACTCCAGAGAATCCGCTTCGCTTCAATGCGCTTTCAACCTCTACTTCATCAACAGAGCAACGACAGCCCAGTATGACCTCAACTAAAACGAGAAACTTATCCGGAATGCCTAAGAAGAAATTTCCGTCACGAGATTCAAAACGCTTCAAACTAATTATCGCCCGATACTCAGCTTCTGGCTTCCAGCAAGTTTTCTTCGTGGTAAGGGTTTTTTTATAGCGCTCCAGCAAATAATTACAATCTAGATTACCTAGACATATGCACGGCCGATCCTCTGTATAATCCACTTCACGGAGATTGGGATCAAGATCGTGGTCAAATCCCAAAGCAATACCTTTATGCGAATCAGCATAGTGCCCCCACAAACTCGGTTGCTTCCAATGAGTTGAAAACGATAGCAGTCCAAATTGTTGATGAAAACGGGCTTGCAATTCCATCTGCTGATTGCGAATTAAATCGCGGGGGGTATTCTCACGGAGACCTTCGATTCCCGGCAGGCTCTCGAAAGGGTCGTTTAATTCAAGAACACGTCCAACACGAAGTTCGCGCGTTTCAATGGACTTCATCGCCCACTTTGCAGGCATAAATCTGTAAAGCCGGATCGTTTTTGGAGTGGTTTGGCTCACTACAATCCCAGTTTCTTGAACCGGTTGTTCACTTGTTTGAGGTGGAAGTCGAGCGAGCCGAGTTTCTCCAGTTCGCCCTTTTTGAAATGTTCTGCCATGACAAGGTTGGTTTTAGCTTTCCACAATGCGCGGCCAGGCGCCCTTGACGCTGCCGTAATGGCGCGTGAGCTGCGGAAACTCCGGTGACGCCGGATCGGGGCAGACCGGCTTGCCGGACGCGTCGAGATACAGGCAGCCCAGTTCCGCGGCGGGCAGGCGCTCAATCAACTCCCGTGATTCGAGGACAATCCCGATCCACCGCTCCTTCGTCGCCACCAAATCCAAAGGTCTTTCAAGCCGGACCTCGGCGAGGTCTTCAGGGCGAAAGCGGTTTCCCCGCAGAGCCCAATCCAGGATGAATTCCGGCGTCAACCCCGGGTCTTTGCCCGCCGCCGCCCAGACCAGCGCCGCCAGATGCAGGTGTTGCTCATGGAGAAACAAGGTGTCGAGATAATCGCGGATTTTTTGCCGCCCGGCCATCGCCAGGATCTTGTTGGTGGCGGCATCCCAAAAACTCAGCCGCCACCCCAGTTCCGGGTCCGGTTCGATCGGGAAAAAGCGGAACATCGAGTCCTGCACCCATTCGATCTTTGTCTGCGTCCCGTCCCGCGCCACCAAAGCGCGGCGGAACTCCGGCTGAACGCGGCCCACCGGCTCCACCTGAAAGCCGGCTTCTCGCAACCCGATCACATCCGCTTCGTAAGCCGCCAGCAGCAATTCCGGCGCGTCATGAAAGACATCCACGTCCTGGGAGCGACGCGGGGAATCGGCCGCCTGGTGCAGCACCGTCGCGCCACCGATGAAGCTGTCGGGGTTGCGATTGGCTGCGAGCACGCGCAGCACTGCACGCTCAAAACCACCTAGCGGCATAATTCGGCAACAATTCGGTAGCCGCGATGTCCGCCATTCTGACGGAGATTGCGGATGATCCAGGGCAGGTCCGCCTCCACCACTTGGTGATCCGGGTCGGCTGACCAGAAGCACAAGGCGTAAAAATCCTTGAATGCCTTGCGTGCCAGTTCGAGCCGGCGCTCGCGGACCTCCTCGTCGGTCGCATTCATGTTCATGGTGTAACTCAATTTGCTGAATTGCTCAAGCTTTCCGCCTCTTCACGTCGGCGGCTACAATCCCAGCTTCTTGAACCGGTTCTTCACTTCCTTGAGGTGGAAGTCCAGCGAGCAGAGCTTCTCCAGTTCGCCCGACCGGAAATGCTGCGCCACCGCCGGGTCTGCCCGCAGTTGTTCGACGAAGTCCGCGTCGTCGCGGCCGGCGTGCTTCACCTCCCACGTCTTCATCGCCGCGTCCTGTACGAGCTGGTAGGCCTCTTCGCGCGTCAGGCCCTTCTTGATCAGCGCCAGCAGGACCGTCTGGCTGTTCCACATGCCCAGGCTCAGCCCGAGGTTCTTCTTCATGTTCTCCGGATATACCGCCATCCCGTCCATCAGGCGCGTGAGCAGGCCGAACATGTAGTCGAGCAGCGTGCAGGAATCGGGAAAAATGATGCGCTCGACGCTGCTGTGGCTGATGTCGCGCTCGTGCCAGAGGGCGACGTCCTCGAGCGCGGCCAGTGCGTTGCCGCGCAGCACGCGCGCCAGGCCGGTCAGGCGCTCCCACGTGATCGGGTTGCGTTTGTGCGGCATCGCGCTGCTGCCCTTTTGCCCCTGGGTGAACGGCTCCTCGGCTTCGAGGACCTCCGTGCGCTGGAGGTGGCGAAACTCCACCGCCCAGCGCTCGATGCTCGCACCCACCAAGGCGAGCGTTGTCTGGAATTCAGCGTGGAGGTCGCGCTGGACAACCTGCGTGGCAATGGGCGCGGGGCGCAGACCGAGTTTCTTGCAGACGAACGCCTCGACGCGCGGCGAAAGATGCGCGCTGGTGCCAACGGCGCCGGAAATCTTGCCGACAGCGACCACTTCGCGGGCGGTTTCGAGCCGGCGCAGGGCGCGACCGAACTCGTCGTGCATCAGCGCCAGCTTCAGCCCGAACGTCGTGGGCTCGGCGTGGATGCCGTGGCTGCGGCCGATGCAGGGCGTGAATTTGTGCTCCTGCGCGCGCCGGGCGATGCTGGCCCGCGCCGTCTTCACGTCGGCGATCAGGATGTCGGCCGATTGGACCATCTGCACGCCATAGGCCGTGTCGCCCACGTCACTGCTGGTCAGGCCGAAATGAAACCAGCGGCTGGCACGGTCGTTGATCTTCTCGGCCACCGCGGTCGTGAAACCGATGACATCGTGGTTGAGCGTCTTTTCCAGTTCCTTCTGGCGCGCGACGAGGCCGGGCAAGTCGGCAAACCAGGCGTCGCAACCGGCCTTGATCTTCGCAAAATCCGCGGCGGGCACGACGCCTTCCTTGACCAGCGCCTCGCTGGTGAGCAGTTCGATCTGCAGCCAGAGCTTGAGTTTGTTTTCGTCCGTCCAGATCGCCCGCATTTCGGGACGGGAGTAACGCAGAATCATGCCGTGAGGTTAGCCAACCGGCCGGGGCGAGTCGAGGCGCGAGTGGCGGGCCGGCAGCAATGCCTCAGCGAAGCCCGCCGCCCGACCGGAGAAGCGAATTGTAAACCAGCCCGGCCGAGGATCCGTAGAGCGGATTCACGCGCAGGTGTCGCGCCGGCTGAATCCACTCCCACGGCGCGCCCGCCGCGCGATTCGCCCGGACGTGGGCGATGAACTCGGCCAGCAAGCGGTCGCCCGCCGCCCGTTTCACCCGGCGCAGAGCGGTCACCAGCCAGCCCGTCGGAGTGGCCCAGTAGCCGCCGTTCTGGTATTCATCAGCCGGGCAGGCGGCCTGTTCCCAGTGGCCGCCGAACTCGCCCGTGGGCGGGAGATGGCGCGCCTGGCCCTGAACCACCGTCCCCCCGGCCTCGTAGAGCTCCAGCAAATGCCGGGCAACGTGGCGCCCAACTCCGGGTTCGAGCAGCCCGAGCCAGAGCGCAAAAGCCGAGGCCCACACGTCGTCCTTGCGACCCAAACCGGTGGCGGAGAGCAGCAATCCCGATTCGGTCGTACCGCTGCCGGCCACCTTTTGGTAGAACGCCGGAGGAATTGCCGACCGGATCTTGTCGGCTTCGGCGCGGAGCCGTTTCGCGGCCGCGGTTTTGCCGTTCGCGTTCAACATCACCGCGAGTTCACGGGCGGCCCGCCAGCGAAACAACGACGGCATGAGGCAAAGACCACTCTTGCGGATGGCATCGCAAAAACCCCAGTCCACGCGCGTTCTTCCTTCTGCCGGGTCGCAGACGACCAGGCCGGTCGGTTCGTCCGCGGCCACGGAGGCAAAGGCCTTCTCACACACGTCGGAGAGGCGGGCGGTCCCCCACCCTGTTTTTACCGTGGATTGGAAGAACGTCAGCCGGCGGGTCAACCACCAGTGCTCAAAGACCATCTGAATGAAGAAGAACGCGTCGTCGGCCGGCGGGAGGAAGCCATAGCTGCCGTTGCCTTGCTCGATGTATGCACCCGGATACCAACAGGCTTCGCCAACCAGCGTGATGTGGTCGGGAATGCTGAAAGGCGGAACGAACAGCCGTCCGAAGCGGAGCCCGTCGGCGCCCGGCTGGGTCGCCGCCGTCAAGCGCACCCAGCCCTCGATTTCGTCGGCCGGCACCAAATCGCCGCCGAGCATCATCGCGGCATCACGAATCCAGAATGCGGGATAATAGTTCTGCGTGGCACCCGGCACGCGCACCGCACAGCCCGTGGTGTTCGTCGGTCCACCGGGAATTCGCCCGCCCGGCGGAATTCGCGCGCCGTCGAGAACCTTCCTCGCCATTTCGCGCAAGAGCTCGAGATCCCGGGCAACCGCCGTTGACGCCGGTCCGCGTCCGCCGGCCAGCAAGCGCGAGGGCAACAAGAGGGCCGCGGGCGCGAGGGCAAGCTGTCGGAGAAAGTCACGGCGTCGCTGCACGGATTTGCGCGGGTTCACACGGGTTTCATACCAAGCCGGCGCCTTGCGGGCAATCCCATGCGTTCACCAACTGGCGGCTGCCCCGCGCGGTGGCGTCGCGATGTTAGCGCCGCTGACCGGCTATTTGAGCTTCTTGATGATCTCGCCAAGGCCGCCTTCCACGGGCTCGATCTCAATCGGGCCGCCGGTCGGCGGCGGCGGGGGTGCGACCATGACGGCGCCTTTGGCTGCCGCCCCCGCGGTTTTTGGCCCAGCGGTGGTGGCCGGCAGGGGCACCGCCGCGGCGGGCGAAACATCGGCCGGCTCGGCGTCGGGGGCGTCCGCCGTTTTACCGGGAATGAAGAAATTCGTCCGCCGGGCGAGCCATTTTTGATAGCGGTCGAAGGTCCACATGCTGTGTTCGCCGCCGGTTTCGAGGGCCTGCGGCAGTTTGAAAAAGTCACGGCTGCGGATGAAGGCCTTCACCGACGTGCTGGGCCGGAGGATCTCGCACTCAGGCACGCGGATGTTGAGGTCCGGACGAAACAGGAGGCGCTGGCACACGACGCCCAGCAGGCAGTCGGCCAATTGGGCGCAGATGTTCCCCTGAATCTCGGGCGGGAACGCCAGCGCGATGCGTTGCAGCGCCTCGGCACACGTGCCCGAATGCACGGTGGCCAGGACCAGGTGACCCGTCTCCGCCGCGTTGAGGGTCAGGCGCATCGTCTCGGGTTCGCGCATCTCGCCCACCATCAGAACGTCCGGGTCTTCGCGCAGCGCATCGAGCAACCCCTGCTCGAATGACGGCGTGTCGCGGCCCACCTCCCGCTGACGGATAAAGGCGCGGCGCGGGCGGAAGGTGTATTCGATGGGGCTCTCGATCGTCACCACATGGCGGGCCTCGGTAACGTTGATCTCCTGGATCAGGGCGGCGAGCGTGGACGACTTGCCGCTGCCGGTGGGGCCGGAAATCAGAACCAGCCCGTGGGTCGGAACGACCAGGTTTTTCAGGTCGGGATGCAGGTTGAGGCGTTCAAGGGTGGCCTGGAACGGTGCCAGCAGACGAATTGCGAGGCCAATGCCGCGACTGGTGTGCAACATGTTGATCCGGCAGCGCACGCCGGCGATGGTCCGGGAAAAGTCGAACGAACGCCGTTCCAGAAAGAACGGCCAGGCGTCAGGCCCGACCAACTCGTGGGCGAACCGGGCGAGGGTGGGCGCCGCGAACGGCTCGCCGGCAACCCGCAGCGTGCCGCGGATGCGGAGGGCGGCCGGCAGTCCGGCTTCCAAATGCAGGTCACTGGCGCCCTGCTGGTGGGCATCGGCGATCAGGGCTTCGAGACTCATGCTGAGGATGCGTTGTCAATGTTCCGCCAGTCAAACACCTGCCGGCCGCTGAAGTTGCGGGTTACCGGCCGGATGGGCCGCATTGCACCAACCATCGTCTGCTCAAGACCGGCGCATTTTGTCCCGGGCGAGTTCGAGGATGCGCCGTTCGCGCGGCGTCAGGCTCTGAATGCCGTGCGCAGAAATCTTCTCGAGGATGGGATCGACCTCCTTGCTGATGAACTCGGCGGGAGGCAGGTCCTCGCCGGGCGGCGGGGCTTGCCGCCGCCACGCGGCGCTGCGCACGGCCGTGGCCTTGACCAGTTCCTGCTGGTGGTCGGAGACCGCCTGCCAATCGTGACGAACCTGACTGCGGCGCGGCCAGTTCAGGCCATACCGCACGTAGGCGAGACCCGCCAGGATTCCACCGAGGTGGGCGGCATGGGCGACGCCCACGCTCTCCGCCGGTCGCAGCATTCCCAGCACGGCCAGCACCAATTCGACGACAATAAGGTATTTTGCCCGCATCGTCACGGGCAGGATAAACGCCACCAGCGTTGTGATGGGCAGATTGGCGTTCAGGGCGGCGAAGGCCGCGATCACGCCGAACACGCCGGCGGAGGCGCCCACCACCGGGCCAAGGCCGAAATGTGCGGGAAAGGCCAGGCTGACCACGGCCTGCGTCAGGCCCCCCAGCACGCCGCTGCCGAAATAGAGCTTCAGGAAATTGGCCCGGCCCAGCGCCGCCTCCACCGGCCGGCCGAACATGTAAAGCATGGCACAGTTCAACCCGATGTGGAGCACGCCGGCATGGAGAAACTGAAAGGTGAGCAATTCCCAGAGGTAGCCCTTGGCCAGATCACCAGGGAACAACGCCAGGTAGGGCTCCAGCGCCGGCGGCGGCCGGTCGGACATCCCGGCGAGCGGCACAATCAACTGGGCGGCGTAGAAAATGACGTTGGCCAGGATCAGCCATACGCAGGCAGAGAGTCGCAATCGCCAGGGAGTGTCATCCGGCGGGGTGCGCATGTATGAGCGATCCGAAATCACCGCGCCGCAACGTAGCCGTCACTGAAGCGCTTTTCAACCGGTGAATGAATGCGCGTTGGCCGCCTTCCCAACGGGCGCCAGCCCGCCGGGGCGACCGGTCGCGGATCGTGATCGGTCGGGAAACCAGGTGCCATTTCAGGCGGCCGCCCCCGGTTTCGGCGCTCCGGCAATGTTCCCGAGGCGCATGAATTCCAGGCGGTAGTTCGCCTGGGGATGGCGCGACGACGGACCGGACACCAGCATGGCGATGCCGCTGGGGATGCCGTGTGCGATCAGCCAGTCGCAGGCAAAATCAGACCAATTCTCGGGATCAGCCGTCAGGTGGACGGGGTAAACGCCATAGGAAAACGCGAGCCCCTGACAAACCGCGGCCTCCGGACTCATCGCGACCACCCACACGTCCGGCTTGAAACGTGAGATCATGCGCGCCGTCGTCCCGGTTTGGGTTGGCACGAACACGCCCACACCCGGCACGGTTTCCAGCGCGTGTTCAACCAGGCCCGCAATGGCTTCGGCGGCGGTCGCGGGTTTCTGTTCGTTGGCCAGCGCGCGCAGATCACGCAACCGCGCCGGCGGCCGGCCAGCCTCGGTCGCCGCAGCAATGCCCGCCAGCATGGACACCGCCTCGACGGGGAATTTGCCCATGGCGGACTCGCCCGACAACATGAGGCAGTCCGTGCCGTCGAGAATCGCGTTCGCCACGTCGGTGGCCTCCGCGCGCGTGGGCAACCGGCTGCTGACCATGGATTCGAGCATCTGCGTGGCCGTGATGACGGGCTTCCCCGCGAGATTGGCCCGCGCAATGAGCCGCTTCTGCGTCAGCGCGATGCTCCAGATCGGCACCTCGACGCCCAGATCGCCCCGCGCTACCATGATCCCATCGGCCGCCTTCAGGATCTCCTCGAAATGTTCCAGGGCGCCCGCCCGCTCAATCTTGGCAATGACAAACGGCCGCCGGCCCAATTTCTCTGCGGCGGCGCGCAGCGCCTGGATATCCACCGCCGTCTCGACAAACGACTGGCTTACGGCGTCCACCCCGTGCTGCAGAGCGAATTCGAGACAGGCGCGATCGTGCTCGGTGAACGCGCTCATGCCGAGGTCAATCCCGGGCAGGTTGAGCCCCTTGCGCGACCGTAGTTCGCCACCGACCGCCACTTGGCAACGAACGTCGGCACCGGTAACCTGGCTGACGACCAGTTGCACCAAACCGTCGTTGAGGAAGAGCCGGTCTCCCGGCTTCACCACCTGCGGCAGGCGCTCGAAGCTCATGGAAACGCGCTCCTCGCTGCCGACGACGTCCTCGGTGGTCAGCGTGAAGGTGCCGCCGGCGCGCAACTGGATCGGCTCGGGCTCGATCCGGCCCAGTCGCATCTTGGGTCCCGGCAGGTCGGCCATGATCGCGACGCGATGGCCGGTGGCGCGTGCCGCGGCCCGGAGGCGCTCGATGCGCTCGCCGTGCTCGGCGAAATCGCCGTGCGAGAAATTCAGCCGGGCGATGTCCACGCCGGCGTGAAGCAGGCGTTCGAGCATCTCCGGCGACTCGGAAGCCGGGCCGATGGTGGCAACGATCTTGGTCTTGTGGTCGCGGAGAGGGATTGGCATGTGGTTCGCAGTTCGTTCGCGCCGGCCGGGAAGCACGCCCGGCGCATTCGGGTTGATCAGGTCAGCACCGAGCCTTCGACGAACGGTTTGCCGGCGCCGAGTGCCTGGAGGTTGGCCACGGTGGTTCGCGCAATGTCGCCCAGCGCCTCGCGGGTCAGGAACGCCTGGTGCGCCGTGATCAGCACGTTGGGAAACGTCAGCAGCCGCGCCAGTTCGTCGTCCTGCAAAACCTGGCTGGACCGATCCTCGAAGAAGATGCCTTCCTCCTCCTCGTAAACGTCGAGCCCGACCCCGCCGAGCCGGCCGCTCTTCAATCCTTCGATCAGCGCGGTCGTGTCAATCAGGGCGCCGCGGCTGACGTTGATGAGGATCACGCCGGGCTTCATCAGCTCAATCGTCTCGCGACAGATGACATGGCGGGTGGCCGGCGTCAGCGGCAGATGGAGCGAGATGACGTCGCTGAATCCGGCCAACGACGAGGCGTCCACGTATTCGACCTCCAGGCTCCGGGCCCATTCGCGCTGCGGGAAGGGATCGTAGGCCAGCACCCTTATGCCGAACCCGCGCAGGATTTGCGCGACAATCCGGCCGATCTTGCCCGTGCCGTAAATGCCCGCGGTCCGGCCGTGCAGATCAACGCCCATCAGGCCGTCGAGCGAGAAGTTGAGTTCACGGACGCGGTTGTACGCGCGATGAATCCGGCGGTTGAGGGCGAGGAGCAAGCCGACGGCGTGTTCGGCCACGGCGTAGGGCGAGTACACCGGCACACGGCTGACGGTGAGCTTCAATTCGCGGGCAGCCGGCAGGTCCACATTGTTAAAACCGGTGCAGCGCAGCGCCACCAGTTTCACCCCCAGCGCCGCCAGCGTCTCGAGACACGGCCGATCCACGTGGTCGTTGACGAAAGCGCACACCGCCGCCGCGCCCTGCGCCGTAGCCGCCGTCTCTTTGGCAAGCCGGAAATCCAGGAAGCGCCACTCAATGCCGCCGTCGGCAGCCGCCCGCTGCAGGAACTCGCGATCATAGGACCGGGTGTCGTAAACGGCCGTGGTCAACATGAGCTCGTCCTAGGCGAAGTGTTCGGATTGTCCGGTCCTGGCCAGCACCGCGCTCCCAAAAGGTCCCCCGGGATCGAGACGTTTTTGCTGGCTGGCAAGCAACTCGATCAGCACGTGGATGAACCGCTCGTGCAGGAAGCCGATCACGAGCCCGGTCTTGCCGGCCATCGCGGCGTGCGCCGCGTTGCGCGCGAAGAGGTCGCACAGGATCGAGTCCTCCGCGTTCGCCGGGCTGCTGCGCACCAAATAACTCGGATCGAAGTAGCGCATGACCGCCGGAACACCCCGCGCATTGAAGTGGGCCTCGATGCGGTCCCGGAGGAACTGACCGATGTCCTGCAGCCTGACGTTTCCGGAAGCGTCGCGCTCCGCCTTCCTGTTCGCGAGCAGGTCCTGACCGGCGCCCTCCGCCAGCGCGTCGCCGCACTTCCATGCCTCCTGGACCAGATCGTCGCCGCCGCGCTGCGTGCCGTCATCGCCGATGGTGAAAAGGATGTCCACGGCGCGAAGGATACCCACCGGCACGCGTGCCCGGTCATCCACCGTTCGCCGGATCGGGGAAGGGAACCTGGATTCACCGAGGACTGTGAAGTTCATACGCTGGGAACTGGGGCCATCGCGGTCGGCACGGCACCCGCGATGCTCGCGCCGACCAGCCCGCAAAGCGTTGCCGCAAGTCGGCGGGCAGGTTCGGGGGAGGCGGCGCGTTGGTTCATAGGCGGTTTGCCAGCGACAGTCTAACCGAGCCGGCATGCAGTTGCAAAGCGTGTTGCCTGGAGATGTCGCGCCGTCGCGGCCGATCCGTAATCTGGCTCGAGCAAACGCAGGCCGATCCCCTGCCCTCACGCCGGGGGCGAAGGTATGGCTGCCACCTTCCTGGCCGGCGTCAGGCCCGTGCCGATCCCGTGATACGTGGCGAGGAAGTAGCCCAGCACCAGCGCGACCGCCGCCGCGAGCCCGCCCCAAAACAGGGACCAATGCGTGCCATCCACCCGTTGGCAGGCGCGAAACCACCAGCCACAGCCCAAATAGCCGACCAGGTTCCCCACCCCGCTCATCATCAGCGTCAGCAACGCCTGGGCGCGCGTACGCCAGGCGAACTCCACGCGCTCGTTGACATAGATCTGCGCCACGGTGAAGAAGAGTGTGTAGGCGAGGCCGTGCAACGAAACACCGACCAGCAGCCAGAACTTCACGTTCAGGGCGCAGAGAAAGTAACGCAGGAAGGCAAACCCCAGCCCGGCCAGCAGAATCCATTTCAACCGCCACCGCGCAAGCAGGGTCCCCAGGCTAAACATCGCGACGATCTCCATGGTTTGGGCCAGGGACATCCATGCCGTCGCGTGCTGCAATCCCACGTCCCGCAGATGCATCGGCATGTACGGATAGAACGCCGCGAGCGGGACGCTGAAAAGTGAAGCCGTCAGGAACACCACCCGGTGATCGCGTTGCTTGAGCAAGGTCAACGCATCAAGCCCGAGGCGCTGCGCCAGGGTCAGGTGCTGGGCGGAAGCGGGCGGAGGGACGTCCGGCAAGAGCCAGGTGAACGCCGCCAGCACGAGCCACAGCACCGCCCCGCTGAAGCCGGCGAGCGCCGAGGCATCCGCGCCCAGCAGACTGATCAGCCAGCACCCCACCATCCAGCCGGTCGTGCCCATGGCGCGAATGGGACCGTACTGACGCCGCGGATCGCGCAGCTCCGCCAGGGCGATCGTGGTTGAGAGACTCGTCGTCGGTGCGATGCAGACGGCGTAAAGCTGAATGAGCGCCAGCACCGCCGCCGGGTGCCAATGTCGGTGGATGGCGAAGCTCGCGAGCGTCACGCTCGCCGCGCTGGCCACGCACAACCACCGCAGCACCCGGGCCGGCCCGAGCTCACGGTCCGCCATGGCCCCGAAGAACAGCGGCGAGATCACCGCGGCCGTGGCGTTTGTGGCGAAAGCGAACGGCAGAATGTCATCGAGGCCGTGCGCCCGGAGCACCAGTGTCAACGGCACCGTCCACGTCGCCAGCCCCATCCACTGGATGAAGAAGAGCGTCGCCAGTTCCGCGAACTCGAGTTTGGGTCCCGCCCGTTGCACGCGGTCAGCTCACACGAGCCACGGGAAAACTCAAGCCTGCCGTCGCGGACATCGTTCTCCCCATGAACCAGGTTCATGGCCGGTGAGCAGGTCCGAAAGGAACGGGAGGCCACCCATGGACCTCACTGCCCTCAACCCGGCCTTCTTCCCCAGTGGGGGAGAAGGTGCCCGCAGGGCGGCTGACGGGGATTACGGACAGTTCAAGGGCACGATTCGCGAACTTGGGTCCCTGAAATCTCTCCTCGCGGCAGCTCACTCGATCTCGATCCCCACCGGGCAATGGTCCGATCCCGGCACACCCGCGCGGATGAACGCCCGTTTCAGCCGAGGACGCAGTACCGCCGAGATCAAAAAGTAGTCAATGCGCCAGCCGACATTCCGGCTGCGCGCGCCGCCCATCGGACTCCACCAGGTGTAATGCCCGGCGCCCGGCTCGAATTCGCGAAACGTGTCCACAAAACCCGCCTTCACCAGCGCGGAGAATCCCGCGCGTTCCTCGGGCGTGAACCCGTGGTTGTGCACATTGGCCTTCGGGTTCGCCAGGTCAATCTCCGTGTGCGCCACGTTGAGATCGCCGCAGAAAATCACTGGTTTTTTCTTCTCGAGCTTTTTGAGGTAGCGCAGGAAGTCCCGATCCCACTCCTGCCGGTAGGCGAGGCGTGTCAACTCGCGCTGGGAGTTGGGCACATACACGTTCACGAGAAAGAAATCGGCGAACTCGGCGGTCACCACCCGGCCTTCGCGATCATGTGCGGCGAGGCCGATGCCGGTGGAAATCTTGAGCGGACGTTGCCGGGTGAAAATCGCGGTGCCAGCGTAGCCCTTCTTCTCCGCTGAATTCCAGTAGGTCGTGTAGGCGGCCGTCCAGAGCTGCTCGACATCATCGGGCGTGCACTTGGTCTCCTGCAGGCACAGCACATCCGGACCTTCCTCCGCCAGGTAGTCGAGGAAGTTCTTCCGCAGCACGGCGCGCAGGCCGTTGACGTTCCACGAGATCAATTTCACGGCCGACAACGTAGCCGCACCGCCACCCGAAGGCGAGGGCGGGTTCGGAACCGGCTCGCTTTGCCGGACCGCTCCGATTATTCCATCGTGCATGGACGCTTCTGCCCAACGCAGCGAACGGGAAAGCTACGCCCTCGGCATTGACTTGGGCGGATCGTGTGTCAAAGCGGTCGCCGTCGAACCCGGTGGTGCGACCCTGGGTCATTGGCAGGAAACTTTCGACCCCGCGCGACCGCGCCACTTCGCCGAAGTGGTTCGCGCCCTGACTCAACGAATCGCCGCCGAACGCGGAACGCCGCCGGCTAATCTTGGGCTGTCCGCGCCCGGACTCGCCGCGGCGGACGGCCGTTCGATCACGTGCATGCCTGGCCGCCTGGAGGGGCTGGAGGGACTCGACTGGCAGACGTTTCTCGGGTTGCCCTGCCCCATGCCGGTCTTGAACGATGCGCACGCCGCTCTGCTGGGCGAGGTCTGGCAGGGGGCCGCGGTGGGCGCGCGCAACGTGATCCTGTTGACGCTCGGCACCGGCGTGGGTGGCGCGGCCATGGTGGACGGCCATCTCCTGCGGGGCGCCATCGGGCGGGCCGGGCATCTCGGCCATATTTGCGTTGATCTCGACGCGCCCGCCGATGTGAGCAACACGCCCGGCAGCCTTGAGTATCAGATCGGCAATTACAGCCTGGCCGGGCGCAGTGCCGGACGGTTCACAACGACCGAGGACCTGGTGCGCGCCCATCTGGCCGGCGACGGCTTCGCCAGCGGCGTATGGCTGAAATCGGTTCGCGCGCTTGCGGCCGGCATCGCCTCGTTCATCAACATTCTCGATCCGGAAACCGTGATCATCGGCGGCGGCATGGCCAGGGCGGGCGACACGCTGTTCGAGCCGCTGTCCCGGTTCCTCGACGATTACGAATGGCGGCCGGGCGGCCATCGAGCGCGGACTGTGCCCGCGCGTCTCGGCGAATTTGCCGGCGCCATGGGCGCAGCGGCCCGGGCCCTTGACCTGTTTTAGCAGGACGAAAGTTCGGTGGCTGCGCGAGTGGTTCGGGGAGCACAGGCGGCTCGCCGGTGCCTTCCGGCCGCTGGCCGGAAGATTCTCATTTGCTCCGCGCACCTGGCCGGATGGTCGCACACCGAGATCCGACGGCGAGGACGCCGTCGCCGGCACCCGGGACGGGCGCGCTCCCATTTCCAAATCGCGGCCCAGCGGTCCGCGGCCCACCGTTTGTCATTCGTCATTCGCACTTCGCACGGGCGACCATAATTCAGTTTCATCATTCGCGGAAAAGCGCAGAATGGTCGCATGACAAGAGCAAACCACAAAACGACTGCCGCGGCGTTCCTGGCAGCGTTCACCCTGATGATTCCAGCCTTTGCCCAAGCCCCCACGCCCCAGGTCGTTTCGCCGGAGGTGGGCGCGGACCACAAGATCACTTTCCGCATCCTGGCCCCCAAGGCCGAATCCGTGAAACTGGGCGGGACCGACATTCCCGGTTCCGGCCAGGGTCCGGACCAGGGCCGGAGCCTCACGAAGAACGTCGGAGGCGTCTGGGAAGTAACGGTGGATTCGGTGCCACCGGGCTGTTATCGCTACAATTTCAACGTGGACGGGGTCGCCGTGATTGACCCGCGCAATCCGGCCACGAGCGAGTCCAACGCGAACACCTGGAGCCTCGTGGCCGTGCCCGGGGCCGAGTTCATGGACACGCAAAACGTGCCGCACGGCGCAGTGGCGTCGGTCACCTATTATTCGACGGCCCTCAAACGCTTTCGCCGCCTGCACGTTTACACCCCGCCCGGTTACGAATCCGGCGAAGGCAAGTTCCCCGTGTTCTACCTGCTCCATGGCGCCTTTGACTGCGACGACTCCTGGACTTCGGTCGGTCGCGCCGGATTCATTCTCGACAACCTCATCGCCGGGAAGAAGGCGAAGCCGATGGTCGTGGTCATGCCGGCCGGCCACACCGGCCCCTTCCGCTTTGGCGGGCCGCAACCGGCGGCCGATGAGTTTGCGCAGGATTTCGTGACCGACGTCATGCCGTATGTGGAAAAGAACTACCGGGTCCACACCGACCGGGCGAACCGGGCGATGGCGGGGCTTTCCATGGGCGGAGCGCAAACGCTCAATATCGGCATCCCCAACCTCGAGAAGTTCGCCTATCTGGGCGTCTTCAGCTCCGGCATATTCGGCATCAACGGCGGCGGTCCTGGCGGCGCGCCCCAAGGGCCGAGTTTCGAGGACCAGCACAAGGCCGTGCTCGATGACGCCAGGCTGAAGGGCGGGCTGAAGCTGTTCTGGCTTGCAACGGGCAAGGACGATTTCCTGGTCGGGACGTCGCGGGCAACCGTGGCGATGTTCAAGAAGCACGGCTTTGAGGTGGTTTACCGGGAAACCGATGGCGCCCACACCTGGATCAACTGGCGCAATTACCTCAACGAATTCGCGCCGCAGTTGTTCCAATAACACACGCGCCGGCAACACGCCAACACCGCCTCGCAAACTCCGGAATACTCGCATTGCCATGAACAAGCTCACGCTGCTCGCCGGGTTGTTGGCCCTCGCGCTCGTCCCAATCGGGAATGCCCATGCAGCCGACGTGACTGTCGGCCATGAAAAAGTGGTTCGCCTCTACGACGGCCCCGCGCCCGGTTCGGAAAACTGGACCCACACTGAGAAGGAAAGCCGCACCAATCTGTGGCAGACCCGCGTGGTCTTCAACGTGGTCAACCCGACGCTGACCGTCTTTCCGGCTGACCCGGCCAACGCGAACGGCACGGCGGTCGTCATTTGCCCCGGCGGCGCGTTTTTCGCGCTCTCGATTGACAGCGAGGGTTTTGAGGTTGCCCGGGCGCTGACGACCAGGGGCGTCACATGCTTCGTCCTGAAATACCGGCTCGTCGAGTGCAAGACCGACGACCCGACCACCGAAGTCATGGCTCGCGGGAACCTTGACCCGATTGTCGCGCCCATTGTGAAGCTGGCGATGGCCGATGGGCTCGCTGCCATCGGCTACGTTCGCCAGCACGTGAAGGACTACGGGGTGAATCCGGATCGCATTGGCATCATGGGTTTCTCTGCGGGCGGCACGGTGGCGGCATCGGTGGCCTTCAATTATTCGCCAGCGACGCGCCCGAACTTCGCAGCCCCGATCTATCTCGCCTACAATTGGACAATCAAACCCAACGGTGTGCCCGCCAACGCGCCGCCGCTTTTCGTGCTGGCGGCCACGGATGATCCGCTCGGCCTCGCGCCCCAGAGCGTCAGCCTCTATCAGGACTGGACCGCCGCGAAGAAGCCCGCTGAACTCCACGTGTTCGCGAAAGGGGGGCACGGGTTTGGCATGCGGAAGCAGAACCTGCCGACCGACCGCTGGATCGAGCGCTTCGCCGACTGGCTCGACGCCGGCGGGGTCAGTCCATAGTAATGATAACTATTTGCGGGTTCCCTCGGGCCATACCGGAGACAGTCTGGCTCGCCGTCACAGCCCGGCGGTCGGCGACCCACCGGGTTGAACCCGCCACTTTTTGCCGGCAAAGCGGAAGCAATCGTGCTGAATAGACCAAAGCCGATAATGACCCGATTGGGATATTATCAGGACCACGGCACCGTTCTCGTGCGTCCCGGCAACATTTCCTCTGCAAGAGCTGTATTATCTGACACACCAAAGCCCAAGGTTGGTGGTGGAATGGAGGCCGGTCGCATTGTGGTAAAGCCCGGCAACGACCCTGTACGCGTGGCGCTACTGACGCCGCAAGCGCGGCGTTGGCACGGGTCTTTGTTCGAGGGCACATTCGAAAACCACGAGGGCCGAGCTACGGTGCTTCCAGGGCGGATCCGATGCACTTACCCTGAGATGATCAATGGGGGCGTTCTGCAACTGGGTATTCTTCTCGCCGCGGCCGAGTTTCTCTTCACGGGGGTCTATCGCAGTCTCGGGCTTAATGTCCTGGTGGCTGCGTCGGCTACAGTTGCTGCCGTTTTAACTGTTGGCTTCCGGCCGCGGCTTACGTGGAAGACCCGCAAGTGGAAACGCTTTGGCGTTACAGCCTACTTGGAGTCGTGTGGGTTCGCGACCCAAAGCCGCGCAGCCCAACAGACCATGCCGTCAGCACGACACCCAACCACAGCGTAATCCCGCTACCATGTCCCGATACTCCATACGCCTTGCCCGTGATAAGGATTGCGCTGAAATAGCGCGACTTGCCAGCCAGCTTGGGTATCCCGCCTCAGGTGACGCAATGCGGATACGCCTACAGCGGATGCGCGCCAGTCCCAACGATGTTGTTTTCGTGGCTGAGTCTGCGGAGGGCGGGTTGGTTGGCTGGATTCATGGGGTTCTCTCACAGTTTTTGGAGTCTGACTATCGGGTGGAGATTGGCGGCCTGATTGTTGACGAGCGATTTTATCGGAAGGGAGTTGGACGTGATTTGGTAAAGCGTGTTGAAAGCTGGTCAGTTGACCGTGGAGTGAGGCAGGCTTCGGTGCGGTGTCGGACGACGCGAGCGGAGGCACACCTTTTCTACGAGAGCCTGGGATATCGCCGAGCCAAGACCCAGATTGTGTTCCGGAAGTCTTTGGCACAGCGGCACACCGAGGCCGGGCCTTGAGCGAGTCGGCGAGCCGGAAGTTCGGGCCGCGGAGCACCCCGGCCCGATCACGGATCGGCGGTCCGCGCCCCACCGTTTGTCATTCGGCCTACGTCATTCGCACTTTGAATGGGTGGCTGCCCGATGCTCAGCAACCGCCGGCACGACCCGTCGCAGCGAACACACAAAACAGCTCATCGCCGTGCCGCCGACAAGACTGCAGTTCGAGCCGCGCCGCCTCGGCCAGCCTCGTCACACCCAGACTATCGGCGATGCTCGGCGCATCGCGCCCGCCGAAAACGAGCGGGCAAATGGTCAGGTGCAGTTCGTCCACCAACCCGGCGGCAAACAGGGCGGCATTGAGTTCTCCGCCGCCTTCGCAGACCAGGCGCCGAACTCCCCAGCGGACCCGGAGTTCCGCTAGGGCGGCCGCGAAATCCAGCTTGCGCGCGCCGAACACCAGCACCTCGTTCGCCACCTTCCGCAGCGCCGCCAGCCGGCGTTCTCCAGCACGCTCCGTGGTCAGGATCAGGATCGGTGAAAACCGGCGCGTGAAAATTGCGGCCTGCGGATTGATCGAGCCGGTCCCGCTCACCAGCACCCGCAAGTTGTATTCGGCAAGCCCGCGTTGCCGGCGCAGCCGCCGATAGCGCGCCGGCCCCGGGCCCAGATTCAACCCGGCCATCTCCGCCGTCCGCGCCCCGCACATGACCGCATCCGCCGTGGCCCGCAGGGCATACAAATGCGCCAGGTCCCGCGGGCTGCCAAACGACGCCACCGCCCGGTTCGCGGTCGCGATCTTCCCGTCCGCCGTCATCGCCATGTTCACCACGACGAACGGCCGGTCCGACGGCTCGCCCGACTCGGGCGTGGCAACGTGAGCTTGGGAATTCATACGATCAGCATAGCGTCGCCGTAGCTGAAAAAGCGATAACGCTCGCGCACGGCTTCCGCGTAGGCGGCGAGCATCAACTCACGCCCGCGGGTTTCGCCCGGTGTCGCAAAGGCGCTCACGAGCATCAGCAACGTGGACTCCGGCAGGTGGAAATTCGTCATCAGCGCGTCCGCCACCCGGAACCGGAACGGCGGATGGATGAAAATGCGCGTCCGCCCGCGGGTCGCCCGCAGCGTGCCGTCGTTCGCCGCCGCCACGCTTTCGAGCACGCGAACGGTCGTGGTGCCGACCGCGACCACCCGCCGTCCGTCCCGCTTGGCGCGGTTGATCGCATCGGTCGTGGCGGCACCCAGCTCAAACGATTCCTCGTGCATAACGTGGTCCTCGACCCGGCCGGCTTTGACCGGCGCGAAGGTCCCGAGGCCGACATGGAGCGTCACGAACTGCACGTCCACGCCGGCGCTGCGGAGTTGGTCCAGCATGGCCACGGTGAAGTGCAATCCCGCGGTGGGCGCAGCGATGGAACCACGCGGCCGGGCGAACACGGTTTGGTAACGCTCCCGGTCCAACGACGACGGTGCGCCGGTCCGTTCGATGTAAGGCGGCAGGGGTACTTCGCCGAGCGCGTCCAACGCCTGCGCCACGTTCGCCACCCCGTCGAAGCGGAGCCGACAGCGTCCGTCCGCCTCCTTGGCCAGGACGCTGGCAGCGATGGACGTCACCGCGCCCGCGGGCGAACGCAGGAGGAACCGTGTCCCGGCTCGCGCCCGCTTGCCCGGCCGCAACATCACCCACCAGTCGTTGACGGCATTTTCCTCCGTCAAGAGCACTTCAAGCTGTCCGCCGGTGGCAGGTTTCTCTCCGCGCAGCCGGGCCGGGATGACGCGCGAATCGTTCAGGACCAGCACGTCGCCCGCCCGCAGAAAGGACGGTAGATCGCGAAACCAACGGTGCGTGACCTGTCCGGCGGGTCGCTGGAACACGAGCAGGCGCGACTGATCGCGCTCGGGCGCCGGGGTCTGGGCAATCAACTCCGGCGGCAGCTCGTAGTGGAAATCGGCGGTCCGCACGCGGCGGTTGTAGCGCTGGCGGCGCACAAAGTCAGCCACAGATGGCGCCACCCCGCGGCCGCTCCGGGGGCACGCAACGGACTCATCTGGCGGCTGCCACGGGCGAAGATTTGCTCCAAACGCCGACCCGCAGCCGCCGCGCCTGGTGTTCCGCGCGGAGAAGCTCAAACTCGTCGGCCAACGGCAGCATCTGGATCTGTCGTGGGTTCAGCGAACCCTGGCCGGCGGCCAGCACCTCGGCGTTGATGTTCATTCCGCCGCACCGGACCAGCCCCAGACCGGTGCGCGTCTGCGGATTGGCCAGCGTCACCTGCACAGTCACGTGCCGGCCGGCCAGCAACTGCAGCAGATTGGTCCGGCTCTGATCGGCCAACCGCTTCTGTTCGGGCGCATCGTCGCGGCCTGCGTGCGGCGCAGCCACACCGGCGAGGCCGTAGTTGAAGCCATAGCCACCGGCGTCCACGAACTGGAAACTGTCTCCGGCAAAGACCATTGTCGCCTTGCCTTCCAGCGTCGGCAGTTCCTGGGTCGCGCCCAGGCCGTGCCGCCACACCAGGCCGGCATAGTCGAACATCGGCTGCAGGACCGCCCGCTGCTCGTAAACGATCACCGCCGCCGCGAGCCAGAGACACCAGAAGGCGACGATGCAGGCGCGATGGAGAAACCAGAACATGTCAGCCTGCCTCCTTCTCCGGGTTCGCGTCCGTCGGCGGAGACGGTGGGGTTGGTGGGGTTGGTGCATCTTCGAAGATCCGGACGCGCGGGTTGCGTTGGAGCGGTGGCGTCGTGGCCGGCGGAACGGGCATCGGCGGCCGGGGCGGCGTCACCGCCTTGTGGAGCGACAGGAGCACCACATTGACCTCCGCGTTTGTGTGCGGGGGTGGGGTGATGCCGTGCCGCCGCAACGCCTCGTGGGCCTGAACGACATGCTTGATGTTGTTGAAGCGATAGACTTCGCGGGCAAACGCACGTTCGAGCCAGGAGCCGGGCCCGCTGTTGTTCAAGCCGGTGATGAACTGGGCCGGCAGCCAGGGGTGTCGCACGCCTTCAACGAAGCAAAGCCAGCGGACCAGCCGCCGTTGCCGGCGCCCTTCGAGCCAGCGGACCAGCCGCATCAGCCAGTTCTTGCGCTCGACGCACACGGCGCTCGTCATGAGGCCGGTAATCGGACCCGCCACCTTCTCCCCGACGAGGGGCGCCCAGGCCAGGGCGGCGAAGAGGCCGGCGATCACGCACCAGGCCACCCAGAACGCGTTGGCCAGGTCACCCGTCTGCGGCGCACTGTTGGCGTTGCGCACGGCGGCAACAACGCCGTAGATCAGCGCGCCGGTGAAGAGGAGACGGAACAGGGAAAGCATGGCTCAGCGGTCCGTGTCGGGCCGGAGGATGGGTTCGATCGTCACCACCCCCCGCAGCGCCATTTCGAGCCGGTGGCGGTTGACGGCGTGGCGCAACGCCGTTTCGCGGGTGACGATGCCCGCCGCCAGGAGTTCGGTGAGGTATTGATCGAAGGTGTGCATGCCTTCGTTGACGGCCGCCTCGACGATGCCGGTGAGCAACTCGAGGTTGTTCGACTGGATGGCCTCTTCGATGCCGCGGTTGCGCCGCAGGATCTCGAGGCACGGCGTGCGGGTGCCCTGCGCATTGGGCAACAGCCGCTGCGTGATGATGGCCCGGGTGTTGCGGGCGAGCAGGCTGCTGAGGCTGGCCTGCTCCGGGTTGGGATAATACTCGCGGATGCGCGCAATGGCCTGGGCCACCGAGTCAGCGTGCAGCGTGGTCAGGACCAGATGGCCCGTCTCGGCCGCCTGCATCGCGGCAAAAATGCTCTCCCGGTCGCGGATTTCGCCGACGAAAATCACGTTGGGGTCCTGGCGCATCGCGTTGCGCACGCCATCGGCGAACGAAGGCGTGTCCAGGCCGACCTCGCGCTGCGAGAACTGCGCCTGTGCATCCACAAACACGTATTCGATCGGATCCTCGATGGTAATGATCCGCAGCGGCCGGGACTCGTTGATTTCCTGGAGCAGGGCGCGCACGGTGGTGCTCTTGCCCTGCCCCGCGGGACCGGTCACGAGGATCAAACCGCGCAATTCGCCCAGGAGGTCAAGCAGCGATTCCGGCAACTGGAGGTCCCGCAGCCTCATCCGCTGTTGCGGCACGGCGCGCAGGGCGAAGGACACTCTTCCCATCTGTTTGCTGAAGTTGGCGCGATAGCGCAGGGCGCCGTGCTGGAAACTCAGGTCCAGTTCCGCCTGGCGCTCGATGCGAGTGCAGTTGGAGGGCGAGAAACTGTCCCGGAACAACTGCAGGAGCTCCGCGTCGCCGGGTACGGGAAACAGCTCGGTCGGCACGCGCACCAACCGGCCCTGTACCCGGATCGAAAACGGCCGGCCGGCCTGGCCGTGCAGATCGCTGGCGCCCGCCTGCCCGGCCCAGGTCAGGAGCCGGTCGAGCGCCGTCCCCGCGGTCACGACTTCTCCCGAGACGCCGATCAGACGGCGCCACACCCGCACCCCGGACGGAGTCACTTCTGGTTCGAGATCCATAGGAAACGACCCTTAATTAGCACATCGCTCCTGCCGCTGCCATACCAAAGCAAGAGCCGTTCCACCTGTCGCCGCCCCGCCCCGCCGGTGCCAGGCACGACTGAACGTGACTGGGACCGGGCGTCACACGACCGTCACCACCGTCACCGGAACGTTGCTGGCAACAATCCGCCAGCCACGGCAACCTGTGAACGTTGGTAGTCGGGAGGCGAAACCAGCCGCAGGACTCCATCCGGCAGGCGGGCCATTCCAAGCTCCCACCTGGTAAATCCCGGAAATGTCAGGGCTGGAGAATACCTCAGGTTCAGTAGGTGACTAGATAGCCAACATTGGGTTGGCTTTGATTTTCGTTCTGATTGTGACATTTTTAACCGGACGTCAGGCAGTCACGATGGTCATTGCGCCACAACTCCGCCGCCCACCCATTGGGGGAAACCGAAGTGCCGCCACCAAAGCGGAGGGCTTCACCTTGATCGAGTTGCTGGTCGTGATCGCGATCATCGCCATTCTAGCCGGGCTCCTCCTGCCGGCCCTCGCCCGGGCGAAAGAGGAGGGCCGCAAGGCCCGCTGCGTCAGCAATCAACACCAGATCCACATCGCGGTGACGATGTACGCGGACGACAACAACGACGCGATTCATGCCCTCCCGGGAGCTCCCGGTGGCGACCCGGAGATTCCCAACGACGGTCAATGGACCGCCAATCCGCAGTCCACCATCATGCTGGACCAGAATGCGACGCTGGCCTATTGGGGCGTGGCGTACGCGCCCTACATCGGGGGCTTTGGCAGTCGCGCCATCTTCCGTTGTCCCACGGCCAAGCAGGTGGACTTCTGGTACGACGACACGTCACGTCCGCACTATCCGCCGGATTTCTGGTTGAACTCCACCTACGGTACCCAACAGTATCTGACGGTCCGCTACAACTCCGCCAGCCCCGCGCATACCAAGCTGTCGAGCCTCCTCAACCCGCAGACCACCATCTTCTGTCAGGACGCGGCCGAACAGCGGATGGAAGGACCGGACGACAGCCTGGGCCTGTTTCCCGGCTACCAGACGATCCTCAACCAATGGATCGGGACGCCGCCCGGCACGGGGGGGTTGAGTTGGGAGTATTACAACGGCTACAAATTCGAGTGGGAATGGTACCGGCACAACAAGTTCTGCGAGACGCTGTGGGTGAACGGCAACGTCTCCGGAATCAAATTCAACAATTACAAAGGCGTGGATTATCGCTGGTATACCGGCGAAACGCCGGTGGACTCGCCTCGTTTTTGACGACATGAAAAAACGCCTCCTAACGAACCGGATGCTGTGTGGCATCCCCGCCCTGCTGGTCGGCTCTTTGCTCGCCATCTTCACGGGTGCCTGCCACAAATCGGCGACGACCGCAGCCGATGCCGGCCTGCAGGACGCTTTCAAGGACGGATCCCCGGAAGCCCGGCGCATGGCCGACGCCGCGGCCGACGCCTTGCAGAAGCAGGATCGGCCCCAGGCCCTTCTGCTGCTCCAGAACCTGTCGTCCGCCCCCGACCTGACGCCGGAGGAACGTCGCGCCGCGGCCAAGGTGGCCGCCGACATGCGCGCCCAGTTGGCCAAGGCGGCCACCAACGGCGACCAGGAAGCCGCCGCGCTGCTGCAGGCTTACCGCTCCAGCAAGTGATTTCCCGATCCCGCATAACCAACCAATTTGCCGGCCAGATCGTTGGCCGGCATGTCCAGATGGAAACCACAGCCCCCAAATGAAAACATCCATGAACATCCACCGAGTCCTCGGCGTTGCCATGGTCGGCTCCCTGCTCACCGGTTCCTTGCAGGCGGCGATCACCGACAACCTCCTGGTTCACCTCACGTTCGACAACAACTACAACGACACGTCCGGGAACAGCCTGAACGGCACCGCCATGGGCAATCCCACCTTCCAGCCGGGCATTCTCGGGCAGGCCGTGTCCCTGACCACGATGAGCGACGGAAGCGAGTTTGACTACGTGACGCTGGGTTATCCGACGCAGTTGCAATTCGGCAACACGAACGATTTCTCGGTCAGCTTCTGGACCAGCTACACCAACTCGATGGACGACCCGCCGTTCATCTCGAACAAGAACTGGAGCAGCAGCGGCAACCCGGGCTGGGGCATCTTCACCCAGAACGGCGGCAACTTTCGGGTCAACGTCACCGACGACGCCAGCCACAACAACAGCACCACCGCCACGCCCGTCATTCGTGATGGCAAGTGGCACCATGTCGCCGTGGCCTTCCAACGCGGTGCCAACGCTTCCATCTACGTGGACGGCGCGCTGGTGACGAACGACTCCCTGACGGCGGTGACCGGCTCGATCGACACCCTCGCCGCCAGCCTGGCGATCAACATCGGCCAGGACGGCACGGGCATGTACACCGACGGCGGCAGCGCCCAAATGGTCAACGTGCTCATGGACGACCTGGGCATCTGGGGACGGGCGTTGCTCGCTTCGGAGATCAGCGCCATTCACAATGCCGGCCTCGCGGGCGACGATCTGGCCCACGTGCCCGCCGCCGTCGAGCCGTTCGTCAAGTCCACCTCACCCGCCGACCAAGACGTGGGAGTCGCGGCCAACGCCGTGATCACCGCCGTCGTCACCGACGGCCTGGTCATGCTCGATCCGGCTTCCGTCATTCTTGAACTGAACGGCACCGCGGTCACCCCTGCCATCAGCAAGACCAACTCGGACACCACCGTGAATTACACGCCGACGACGTTGCTCCAAGTCGGAACGAACGTCGCGACGCTGATCTTCGCCGACAAGGCGACGCCCGCAGCCAAGTTCACGAACAACTGGAGTTTCGTCGTGGCCGGTTACACCCCGCTCCCGGCGACGGCGGCACTGCCCCGAACGGCGGTGGACACGACCGCCTCCGGTTTCCGGTTTCGCATCCACCAGATTGACTCGACCACCTACGGCGTGCTGGCGGCGAACGTGGCCCATGCGGAAGCCCAGCTTGCGGGACAACTGGTGGATCCCGTCAGCGGGAACCCTTATCCTAGCATCGCCTCGCCCGGCACGCAGTCCGGCGGCAGCTATCTGATCAACGGGGTGATCAATTTCTCCTTCGATCTGACGGCCGAACAGGGCGCCTTCAACACCGCCAACGGCTATCCCGACAGCGCCTTTCTGGGCGTCACCAGCGTCAACAGCGACAACCTCGCGGGCGAGATTGTAACCTATCTCGACCTCAGCCCCGGCTTCTACACCTTCGCCATCAATGCCACCGACGGCTTCCGCGTCACGGTGGCGGACAACGCCTACAACGTGTTCGGAACCACCATCGGCCTCTTCGATTACCGCGCCATCACCACCGAAACGCGCTTCAGCGTGGCCGTTTCGACCGCCGGCATTTACCCGATCCGGCTGGTTTGGTACCGGATGACCGGGGGCGGCGACGCCAGCCTCGAGTTCTACACCATCAACACGGACGGCTCGAAAGTGCTCGTGAACGACACCACGAAGGCGACCGCGGTCAAGGCGTACTCGACGCGCACGGCCAGCTACGGCCCGTTCGTCCAATACGCCGGACCTTCCGCCTTCGCCTCACCCTTCCTCGACAGCTCCGACGTGGGTTTCACGAATGTCGTCATCAAGATCAGCGACGGCACGAGCGCCAAAGTGGACGCCACCAAGGTGACGCTGATGGTGGATGGCACGACCATCTCGAATGCGACGGTGAACGCCGCCGGCGGGATCACCAGCGTTTCCTATGCCCCGACAGGTTTGCAACTGCCGCGGATGGTGCATGCCGCCCAGTTGAGCTACAAAGATCAAGGCGGGGCCAGTTATTCCAGCTCCTGGAACTTCCATCTGCTCCGCAACTACGTGCTCCCCGCGCCGCTCTACTTCGAAGACTTTGAATCCACCGCCGCCGGACCGAACCCGACCGTGCCGGACGGCTGGGTCCAGGAAAATCACACCGACAGCCGAACGCCGGGGCTTGACCCCACGGATTTGAATTCCGACTTCTACCTGGGCTGGGTGGTGGTGGACAAGTCCTGGGGCATCACCAAGGACACTGGCGTCAGCGCCTTCGCCCCGCAGATACTCAATGGCGTCGCCTTCTCCGAAGATACGAATCCGCTCCTGGTCAATCACTACGTCCGCGCCGAATCCGATGTGCGCGGGGGCAGTCAAATCCAGTACCTCACCACCAAGAGCTATGACCTGACCGGCAAGACCGGCGTCGTGGTGGCCTTCGGCAGCGCCTACGAGCAAAATCAAGACAGCATTGTTTCCTTGGAATACACGGTGGACGGCACCAATTGGAATCCGGTCCTTTATTGGGTTCAGGGCGATTTCGATTCGGGGGGCGTCTCTGACGTCATCCGCGACGGCCTCGGGAACGTGGACGTGGCCGCGACCATGTTGACCGCCTACGGAGACGTGGCCCGTTACACGAACACCACCACCGGCCAACTGGTGGGCGGCTATTACGGCGCGTTCATCAAGGCGCCCATTACTCCCGCGCTGGCGCCGTTCATCGAAGGCCGCTACAACGACGACAGCACGGAGTCGAAGCGCATCGAGGTCTATCGCGTGCCGTTGGCCGACAACCAAAAGAACGTGCAGTTCCGGTTCATGCAGGCCGGCACCGGCAGTTGGTACTGGGCCATTGACAACTGGGGCATCTACTCGGTGCCCTCGATCATGGTGACCCTGACGACCCCGGGTCCGCTGAGCGTCGCCCTGCAAGGCGGCAATGTGGTGATCTCCTGGACCGGCGGCGGCACCCTGCAAACCGCGCCCGCGGTTTCGGGCAACACGTGGACCGACTTGTCCTCGGCGACCAGTCCTTACACTGTGGTTTCGCCCACGGTCGGAGCGGCCTTCTATCGTCTGCGCCAGTAACACCCATGCCGTGCCCGGTTCCGGTTGCTTCCGCAGCCGGACCGGGCCACGGTCACTTTTACAATTTGGCCTTCTGGATGGAAGGCCGACGGGCCTTGGCCGCGTGAATCGTGTGTCGCCGCCAGGGCCCGTTCTTTTCTGACCCCGCTGACCCTGTTGAGTCGCCACGGCGCCTGCGGTACTGTCCCCTCGCATGAGCAACCAACCCGGCCGACCGGCCGACCGCCTCCGCTCCGAAGGCGATGTGAACCTCTCGTCGCGCCGTCAAGCCTGGGCCGCCACCCATATCGGCGCCGCGACGCAACGCCACCTCGACGCCGACGCGCGCCACTTCCTGCACCAATCGCTCTCGACGCCCTGCCTCAACGCCCTCAAGACCGCCCAGGGCGCCTGGATCGAGGACATCGAGGGCCGACGCTATCTCGATTTTCATGGCAACAACGTCCATCAGGTCGGGTTCGGCCATCCCCGTGTGATTGCCGCGATCAAGCAGCAACTTGACACCCTGAGCTTCTGCCCGCGGCGCTACACCTGCGAGCCGGCAATCCAACTGGCGGCCCGGCTCGGGGAACTGGCGCCGGGTGACCTCAACCGCGTGCTGTTCGCCCCGGGCGGCGCCAGTGCCATCGGCATGGCCCTCAAGCTCGCCCGCGTTGCCACCGGCCGGTTCAAGTTCGTCTCGATGTGGGACTCGTTCCACGGGGCCTCGCTCGATGCCATCTCCGTCGGCGGCGAAGCCTTGTTTCGCCAGGGCATTGGACCCCTGCTTCCCGGTTGCGAACACGTGCCACCGCCCGACAATCGCCACTGCCCGTTCCACTGCGGCGAGGCCTGCAATCTGGCCTGCGCCGATTACGTGGAGTACGTCCTCGAAAAGGAGGGCGACGTCGCCGCCGTCATTGCCGAAACCGTCCGCTGCACGCCATTCATTCCACCGCTCGAGTATTGGCAGCGCATCCGGGCCGCGTGCGACCGTCACGGCGCGCTGTTGATCCTCGACGAGATTCCCATCGGGCTGGGCCGGACCGGCCGCCTCTTCGCTTGCGAGCATTACGACGTGGTGCCGGACATGCTGGTGTTGGGCAAGGGCCTCGGCGGCGGCGTGTTTCCCCTCGCCGCCCTGGTCGCCCGCGAGGGACTGAACGTTGCCGCGGACAAGGCACTGGGCCATTACACTCACGAGAAGAATCCGGTCGCCTGCGCCGCCGGCCTCGCCACACTCGCGGTGATCGAGGAGGAACAGCTCGTCGAGCACGCCCGTGGACTCGGCGACCACGCCAAACACCGGTTGCAGGAGCTGGCGGCGCGGCATCCGCTGATCGGCGACGTGCGCGGGTTGGGCCTGCTGCTCGGCGTCGAATTGTTGAAAAGGCACAGCCCACCGACACGGGCGACCGACGAGGCCGAACACGCAATGTACGCCGCGCTCAGCCGAGGCCTCAATTTCAAGGTGACGATGGGCAACATCCTCACCCTGACGCCCGCGCTCACCATCACGCCGGCGGAAATGGACCAGGCCATCGCCATCCTCGACGCGGCGATCGGCGAAGCCGAACGCGGCACGTCCGCCGGCTGATTCATCACCGGCAAGTTGCCTGTCCGACACGGCTTTGTCACTTCGCTGCCGGAACCTCCTCGCGACGACAGCGTCGCGTCCCCGCGACGTTGTTCGTTTGCATGGAAGCCGAACGCAGCCCGGAAATCAGCCTCGTCGCCGCCGCCGGGATCGAGACGGAAACCGCCGTGAGGAGGACGGAGACGGTTTCGTCCACGCGCGTCTGGTTCCTGCTCGCCACTCTCATCGTCGGCTACATCGGCATCTACGTCTGCCGAAAAAACTTCTCCGTCGCCAACCCGCTCATTCGCGCCGAGTTTGGCGTCAGCAAGGAGCGCATCGGCGAGATTGCCAGCGCCAGCACGCTGGCCTACATGGTCGGCAAGTTCACATTCGGCCCCTTGATTGATCGCTTTGGCGGCCGCGCCTGCTTCCTGCTGGCGATGTTGGCGGTTGCCGCCTTCGCCGGGGCGGGCGCGCTGGCGGGCTCGCTCACGTCGCTGATGATCATTTACAGCCTGAACCGTTTCGCCGGCGCCGCCGGCTGGGGCTCGATGGTCAAGCTGGTCCCCGACTGGTTTCCCGCGAAATCGTTGCCGCTGGCGATGGCCTTCCTTTCCTTGAGCTTTGTGTTCGGCGGTGTCTGCGCCACCCTCCTGGCCGGGTGGATTGCCGAACTCAGCCACAACGACTGGCGCTGGGTCATGGGCGGACCGGCGCTCGTGCTGCTGGCGATTCTGGGCGCCTGTTGGGTGATCCTTCCACGGACCACAGCAGCCCGGCCCGATGACCGTGCAGGGACAGACTCCACGAAGGGCCTCAGCTTCGCTCAATTCCGCGAGCTCCTGGCCGTCCGCCAGTTTTGGGTCGTCTGCGCCCTCAGCTTCACGCTCACCTTGCTGCGCGAGACGTTCAACACTTGGACGGTGGATTTCTTCCAAACCGAAGGCGGGCCGGAACTCTCCAGCCACATGGCCGCCTTTCTCTCCACCCCATTCGACGCCCTGGGTGCGGTCGGCATAGTCGCGCTGGGCTGGGTCATCGGCCGCGTGGCGACGCAAACGCGCAACCGGCTGCTCTGTGTTATTCTCGTCCTGCTGGCCGTGACCATCTTCCTCCTGCCGCAACTGGCGAAACACAGCCTGTTGTCCGCCACGGTCGCCGTGGGCGCGGTGGGCTTCCTCGCCTATGGACCCTACAGCCTGCTTGCCGGCATCCTCGCGCTCGAGATCCGGGGCAAGGAATACGTGGCCACGGTGGCCGGCATGGTGGATGGCTCGGGTTACCTCGCCGGCATCCTCGCCGGCCAGGCCTTCGGTCGCATCCTCGACGTTGGCGGCTATGCGCTCGCCTTTCCCTGCCTGGCCCTTCTCGCCTTGGGTTCGGGCATCCTGTGTCTGTTCCTCTCCGCACATGGTCGCGCCCGCACGCCGTTGCCTGGATGATCTATGGCGCTGACTTTGTTTCTCCGTGGTCCAGCTTATCCTGAACCCAACCGCTCGCTGACATGCACCCCAAAATTCGACTTGTAGTTTTTGACATGGCCGGCACCACTGTGCGCGACGATGATGCCGTCAACACCTGCCTGCGCGACGCGCTTGCCGACGCCGGCGTGCATGCCGGGCGCGATGCCGTCAACGCCGTCATGGGCATCCCCAAACCGCTCGCCATCGCCGCGGTGTTGCGGGGCAACCGCCCCGCGCAGGAACCCACGCCGGAACTCATCAGCCGAATTCACGAGAATTTCCTCGGCCGGATGATCCGGTTCTACCAAACCGACCCGCGCGTCGGGGAAATGCCCGGCGCCGCCGCCACGTTCCGCCAGTTAAGGCAGGCGGGCATCAAGGTCGGCCTCGACACGGGTTTCAGCCGGCCGATCGTCAACGCCATCCTCGATCGCCTCGTCTGGTCGCCGACGGGCTTGCTCGACACGACGGTGGCAAGCGACGAAGTCCCGCGCGGCCGCCCACACCCGGACCTGCTTTTCGAGGCCATGCGGCGCACCGGCATCACCGATGTGCAAGCGGTGGCCAAGGTGGGCGACACGCCGTCCGACCTGCAGGAAGGCGCCGCTGCCGGCTGCGCCCTGGTCGTCGGCGTCACCAACGGCACCCACACGCGCGCCCAACTCGAATCCCACCCGCACACCCATCTGATCGCCAGCCTGTTTGAGTTGCCCGCCCTACTGCTGGCGGCTCGCGATTGAATTCCCCGTCATGAACACGATTTCCGCCGCCCGCGACAAGCTCCTGTTCACACCGGGCCCGCTGACCACCAGCCTGAGCGTGAAACAGGCCATGCTCCACGACGCCGGCTCGTGGCATTTCGAGTTCAACGAGAAGGTGAAGTGGATCCGCGAGGAACTCCTGCGTCTCGCCGGCGTCTCGCGCGCCGGTGGCTGGGAGGTTGTCCCGCTCCAAGGCAGTGGCACGTTCGGCGTCGAGGCCGTCTTCGCCACCGCCGTGCCACGCAACGGTACGGTGGCGGTGCTCGCCAACGGCGCCTATGGCGAACGCATGGTGCAGATGCTGCAGCACGCCGACATTGCGCATCTGGTCCTGCGCACGTTGGAGAACGAACCCGCCGACCCGGCCGCCCTGGACCGGCTGCTGACCAGCCAGCCGGAAATCACCCACGTGGCGGCCGTCCACTGCGAAACCACGACGGGCCTCCTGAATCCCATCGCGGCGATCGGCAGCGTGGCCCGGCACCACGGACGCGCCTTCGTTGTGGACGCCGTCAGCAGCTTCGGCGCGCTGCCAATCAATCTCGAAGCGGCGGGCGTCACCTTCCTGGTGTCCTCGGCCAACAAGTGCATCGAGGGCGTACCGGGATTCAGCTTTGTTTTCGGTCGCCGGTCGGCGCTCGAAGCGGCCGAAGGCCAGGCCCGCAGCTTGAGCCTGGACCTTCTGGCACAATGGCGAGGCTTCGAGAAAAACGGCCAGTTCCGCTACACCCCACCCACGCACTCGCTGCTGGCTTTCGAACAGGCTCTCCATGAACTGGCCCAGGAAGGGGGCATCGCCGCCCGCGGTGCTCGCTACCGGCGTAACCACGAAACCCTGCTCGACGGGATGAATCGCCTTGGCTTCCCGCCTTACCTCGACCCTGCCGTCCAGAGCTGTATCATCACCAGCTTCCCGTATCCGCGGGACCCGCTGTTCACCTTCGCCGACTTTTACCATCGGCTCAGCGACCGGGGCTTCATCATCTATCCCGGCAAGATCAGCCAGGCGGACACCTTCCGCATCGGCACGATCGGCCGGCTGTTCCCCGCCGACCTCGAACAATTGGTCGCCGCCATCGAGTTGGTTCTGCGGGACATGGGCGTCGCCTGCCCGGTGGCCACCTGAGTCGCGTACCCCGGGAGCCACGCACCCCGCCGAGGCCAGCGTCGGCAAGCACCCGGCCGAAAGAGCGCGCCGAAATCCATCGGTCGCGCCGAAATCCATCTTGACGCACGGGTGCCGGTTTCATACCGTTGGGTGTAATTGTGTTATCGCTGGAAAGCCAGCGCGCCGAAGTCGGAGAGAGCAATCTGCCGACTTTTTTGTTCCCCCGATGGGGCGACGAATATGAACAACGAGCTCATTGCCGTTCTGGAATTCTGGGAACGGGAGAAGGGCATCAGCAAGGATGTCCTGCTCAATGCCGTACAGGAGGCCCTGCTGTCGGCCGCGAAAAAGGCGATCGGACCCGCGCGGGAGCTGACCTGCACCATTGACGCCAAGTCCGGCGACATCAAGGCCTGGGCGAAGCTGATTGTCTCCGAACGGATGGTGTCGAAGCACGACCAGATCTCGCTCTTTGACGCGCGCCGGATGAAGCCGGACGCGCAAGTCGGCGAGGAAATTGCGGTGGAAGTAACTCCCGCCGGCTTCGGCCGCATTGCCTCGCAGTTCGCCAAGCAGGCCCTGATGCAGCACCTCCGCAAGGCGGAAAAGGCGTTGATTTTCACCGAGTTCAAGGACCGCGTGGGCGACATCGTCAGCGGTACGGTCCGCCGCTTTGACCGGTCGGACGTCACGATTGATCTCGGACGCTACGAGGCGCTGCTGCCCAATCGCGAACGCGTTCCCACGGAGGAATACCAGATCGGCGAGCGCCTGCGATGTTTCGTCAAGGCGGTCGAAAACACCCTCCACGGGCCGGAAATCATCCTGTCGCGCGCAGACCCGCAGTTCGTCATCAAGCTTTTCCAACTCGAGGTTTCCGAGATCGCCGACGGCACGATCGAGATCAAGGCCATCGCCCGCGAACCCGGTTTCCGCACCAAAATGGCGGTTCACTCCCGTGACGCGAAGGTGGACCCGGTCGGCGCCTGCGTCGGCCTCCGCGGTCAGCGGGTCAAGAACATCGTCCGCGAGCTCAACAACGAAAAGGTGGACGTCATTCCCTGGTCGCCGGACATTCGGACGTTCATTACGGCCGCGCTGCAGCCGGCCCAGTTGAAAACATTTGAGATTGATGAAACCGGCCGGCGGGTCCACATCCTGGTCAGCCCGGACCAGCTTTCGTTGGCCATTGGCAAGCGCGGCCAGAACGCCCGGCTGACCTCCAAACTGACCGGTTGGGAAGTTGACATTGACGCGGAACAGACGACCGCACTCGGTTTCGAGGAGAAGGTTGCTCAGGCCGTGCAGGCGCTGGCCGCCGTTCCGGGAATCGCCGAGGCTCAGGCGGACGCGATCGTGCATCATGGCTTTCTCAGCCTGGAGGATGTGATCCAGGCCGAGCTGGCAGACCTGGCCGGCATTCCGGAGATCGGCGACCAGGCAACCGCGGTTTTGGAGGCGGCGCAGGCCGAGGCCCAACGCCGCAGGCTCAACATTACGCCTGCTGCCGCCTTATGAACCGCCCGGCTGGCGCACCCCAGCCGACCCGCCTACGGCTGAGTCCGGCCGCCCCGGGAGCGTGGAAGAATAACAACTATGCCCGTTCGGATTTACGACATCGCCAAGAAAGTAGGAGTTGAAAGCAAGGTCGTCCTTGCCAAGGCCAAAGAACTGGGCATCACCGCCGCCAAGGTACCGTCGAGCACCCTCGACAAGATCACCGCCGAGTACCTCGAAGAGCTAATGGGGTACAAGCCCGCGCCGCCGGTACCACCGCCGCCGCCTGAACCGGTCGCCCCGGCCGTGCCTCCGGTCGCCGTCGCCCCGCCGCCGCCCCCCCTGACAACGCCCGCCGAGCCCACGCCCGCACCGGAGGCGGCCGTCGTTGAGGTGCCGCCACCAGCTTCCACCGAAGCGCCAACCCCGGTCGCGGAGATTGTCACGCCTCCCGCACCAGCGCCGATAGCGCCACCCGCCGTGCAGCCAGCAGCACCGCCGGCGCCGACGGCACCCGCCACCCAGGTCGCCGCCGCCACACCGGCCGCGCCCACGATTCTGCCAGTGGTGCCACCGGTGGCCACGGTGCCGCCCGCGCCCACGACGGTCGCTCCTGTGGCCCAGGCACCGGCCGTCACGATTTCATCGGTTCCGCCACCACCAACCGCAGCAGAGGCGCCGCCGGCACCGCTGATCGTGCCGGCACTGCCTCTGCCGCCGCCCAGGCCTCCGGTACCCAAGGTCGGCGACAAGGTCGGGTTCATTCAGTTGCCCACACGACCGCGACCGGGCGAGCGGCCCGGCAGCCGACCGCCGCCGCACCAAGCTCCCGGCCGTCAGGCGCCGGCGCGCGGTCACGATCAGCGCGCATCCGGGTCCGGCCAGCGTCCCGGCTCGCCCGGCGCCGCCCAGCGTCAATCGCCCCAGCCCGCGCCCGAGGCCACCGGGGATGAAATCACCCTCAAGCCGCCGATCATCGTCCGCGATCTCGCCGAGCAACTGCGAAGAAAGCCGTTCCAGCTCATCGCCGACCTCATGGAACTGGGCATTTTCGCCACCGTCAACCAGTCGCTCGAACCCGAGATCGCCCAACGGCTGTGCGCCAAGTACAACTTCCGGTTCAAAGTGGAGAAACGCGAGAAGGGCGGCGGGCTGGTTCATGGACCGATCAAGCGCACGGAGGTCCAGGATGCCGATGACAAGGCGGAGGACCTGTGTCCGCGCGCCCCGGTGGTCACCATCATGGGACACGTGGACCACGGCAAGACCTCCCTGCTCGATGTCATTCGCAAATCGAATGTCGCCGCCGGTGAGGCGGGCGGCATCACCCAGCACATCGGCGCCTACACGATCGCGTTCCCCCACCCGGAGCGTCCCAAGGAACTCCAGCAAATCACCTTCCTCGACACGCCCGGCCACGCGGCATTCAGTTCGATGCGCGCCCGCGGCGCCAACGTCACCGACATCGTGGTGTTGGTCGTGGCCGCCAACGACGGCGTCATGCCGCAGACCCTCGAGGCCCTGAGCCACGCCCAGGCTGCCAAGGTCCCGATCCTGGTCGCGGTCAACAAGTGTGATCACCCGAACGCCAACCCGCTGCGAGTTCGCCAGCAATTGCAGGAAAAGGGACTGGTGCCGGACGAATGGGGCGGAGACACGATTTTCGTTGATTGCTCCGCGCTCACCAAGCAGGGCGTGGACAAACTTCTGGAGATGATCCTGCTCCAGGCGGAACTGCTCGAGCTGAAGGCGAACCCCACCCGCGCTGCCAAAGGCAACGTCATCGAGTCAGGCCTCGAACCCGGCGGCCCCACGGCCACCGTGCTGGTCCGCAAAGGCACCCTGCGCGTCGGCGCCACCGTCGTCTGCGGCCAGTATTACGGCAAGGTTCGCGCGCTCATCAACGAGGAGAACAAACGACTCAAGGAAGCCGCCCCTTCGGTCGCCGTCAAGCTCCTTGGCCTGAACGGCATCCCCGAGGCCGGCATCGAATTCAACGTCGTCGAAAACGAGAAGCTTGCCCGCGAGTTGACCGAGCAGCGCAGCGAATTCGAACGCAGTCAGGACAAGGAACGCCGCCCGAGAGTCACCATCGAAACCCTCATTGACATCCTCGACGAGGGCTCGGCGAAGGTGCTCAAACTTGTCGTCAAGGCGGACACGCAGGGCTCGGTCGAGGCCATCGTCGAGGCGCTCCAAAAAATCGAGTCGGACAAGGTTTCGCTCGAAATCGTCCACAGCGCCGTCGGCACCATCACCGAGTCCGACGTCATCCTGGCGTCGGCGTCGAAGGCCGTCATCCTCGGGTTCCACACGCGGGTGGACACGGCTGCGGCTGAACTGGCCAAGCGCGAGGGGGTGCAGATCAAGCTCTACGCGATCATCTACGAGTTGATTGACCAGGTCAAAGAGGCCATGGCCGGCCTGCTCGATCCCCTGCTCAAGGAAGCCGTGTTTGGCGTCGCCGAGGTCCGCAAGGTGTTTGCGCTCTCGAAGGGCGGCAACGTGGCCGGCTGTGTCATCGCCAGCGGCCGCATCGTCCGCGGCAAGGCCCGGATCATGCGCCGCAAGAACCTCATTTACGAGGGCATCATCCACACGCTCCGGCGCTTTCAGGACGAGGTCAACGAGGTCCGCGCCGGCATGGAATGCGGCATCCGCCTCGAAGGCTTCGACGACTTCCAACCCGGCGACACGATTGAGTGTTACAACATTGAAAAGGTCGCCCAGAAACTCTGACCCGGCCCATGCTAAATCGGCGACACGAGCGCGTCCGAGAACTGCTGAAACGGGAACTCAGCGCCATTTTGTTGCGCGAGTTTTCGGTGGCGGAGGCGGGGGTCATTTCCGTGAATGACGTGGCGGTCGCCGGCGACCTCCATTCGGCCGTCGCCTACGTCGGCGTCGTCGGCTCGCCCGCGCAACGCAAGCGCGCCGCCGAACTGATTCAGGAACAACGCAAACGCATCCAGGGCATGGTCGGCTCGGCCGTGGTCCTCAAATACACGCCGGAACTCCGGTTCGTGCTCGACGACTCGATCGCCCGCGGCAACCGCGTCCTGCAAATTCTCGAGGAGATCGAGAAAACCCTCCCTCCTTGAACCCGCCGCCCCTCGGCGCGCGTGTTCGTTTGGCATGAAGCCCCGCCCCAAGATCGTTGACCGCATTCTCGAAGCCATCCGCGCCAGTCAAACCTGCTGCGTCGTCGGCCATGTCCGCCCGGACGGCGATTGCATCGGTTCCCAACTCGGCCTGGCCCTCGCTCTCCAGAGTCAGGGCAAGAACGTGACCGTTTGGAACGAGGACCAGGCACCCGACAAGCTGGCCTTCCTCGACCCGGACCACCTGCTGCAAAAGCCCAAACCGGGCCTGCGCTTCGACTGCGTGATCGCGACGGATGCCGCCAGTTTCGAGCGGCTCGGGCGAGTCGGCGAGTGCGTCGCGCAGCGCGGCGTGCTGGTCAACATTGACCACCATACGAGCAACACCCGGTTCGGCGACCTCAATTGGATCGGGCACCGCGAACCTTCCAGCGGCGAACTCGTTTTCCGCCTGATCAAATACGCCAACTGGCCGCTCACCCCCGCGATCGCCGGCTGCCTGTTCACCGCCGTGTCCACCGACACCGGCTCGTTTCAGTATCCCTCCACGCGCCCGAGCACCTTCGCCGTGGCTGCCGAACTGGTCCGGCGCGGCGCCGACCTCGGTTCCATTTGTCACCAGGTTTATCAATCGTACCCGCTTTCGCGAATGCGCCTCCTCCGCCATGTGTACACCCACTTCCGCCTGACGCATGGCGACCGTATCGCGTATTTCTGGCTGAAACCGGCCGATTTCGCGCGCTCCGGCGCCGACCGCGCCGACGCCGAGGGGCTCATTGATCACATCCGGGCCATCGAACCCGTGGTGGTGGCCTGCGTCTTCGAACTCGTCGAGCCGGGTCAGGTGCGCCTCAGCCTCCGCTCCAAGGACGCCCGCGTGGACGTCAACCAGGTCGCCGCTCAATTCGGCGGAGGCGGCCACGCCGCCGCCGCTGGCGCGTGCATCGGCGGCTCGCCGCTTGGCGTTCAGCGCCGCGTCATTGCCGCCTTGCGCCGAGCCATCAACGCCACCGCCTGACCCCATGCAAACCTTCGATCCTCTGGACGGCGCCCTGCTCGTGGACAAACCGGTCGGCCCCACCTCCCATGATGTCGTGGACCGCATCCGCCGCAAATACCAGATCGACAAGGTCGGGCACTGCGGCTCGCTCGATCCCAACGCAACGGGGCTCCTCATCCTCGTCCTGGGCCGCGCCACCAAGCTCTCCGAACGCCTGATGGCCACGGACAAGGTCTATGCCGGCACCGTCAAGTTCGGCGAAACCACCAACAGCTACGACGCCGACGGCGAACTGGTGGCCTCGCTGCCCGTGCCGCCCATCACCCTCGACCAGCTCAATCAGGAGGCCGCCGCGTTCGTCGGCGACCTCATGCAAGCCCCGCCGATGGTATCGGCCGCCAAGGTCGGCGGCGTGCCCTTGTACAAGCTGGCGCGCAAAGGCGTCGAAGTGGAACGAAAACCGCGACTGATCCATATTTATAGTTTCGCGTTCAGTGCCTATGAGGAACCCTTGGGCACGTTCAAGATCGGTTGCACCAAAGGCACTTACGTTCGCAGCCTCGCTCATGATCTCGGCCAGAAACTGGGCTGCGGGGCCCACCTCGCCACGCTGCGCCGGCTGCAATCCGGCCGCTTCGACGTGGCCGACGCCCTTCCGCTCGCCGCCGCCCTCGCCCTCACGTCGGTGGAACTCCAGCAGCGCGTCATCCCCTTCCTCAAGCTCACGGCGGCACTCTGACCGTCTCACGCCGGGTGCAAGTCCTAGCCCAACCCAACGAACTCGACCGCGCCGGCCGCGGCGTTGCCCTCGCGCTCGGCGTCTTTGACGGCGTCCACCTCGGCCACCAGGAAGTCATCCGCCGCCTGGCGACCGACGCCGCCGGCCGGGGCGGCCTGCCGGTCGTCGTCACCTTCGACCGTCATCCCAATAGCGTCGTCGCCCCCGATCGCACGCCGCCTTTGCTGCAAACCACCGCCCAGAAACTCCGCGCCCTCGCCATGCTCGACGTCGCCGCCACCTGGGTCATCCGGTTCGACACCGCGTTCAGCCGGCAAACAGGCGAGGGGTTCGTCCGCACCCTTGCCGGCAATTTCCCGCCATTGCGCAGCGTTTTTGTGGGCGAGGAATTCCAGTTTGGCCACGGTCGCAGCGGTAACGTCCCCCTGCTCCACCGGCTCGGCGGGGAATTGGGCTTTCGCACCCACGCCGTGCCCGCGGTGCAATTTGAAGGCCAGCCTGTCAGTAGCACCCGCATCCGCGAGGCCGTCCACGACGGCGGGTTCGCACTCGCCGGGCGTCTCCTGGGCCGGCCCTGGGCGCTGGCCGGTAGAGTCGTTCGGGGCGACCGGCTCGGCCGCCAACTCGGCTTTCCCACCGCCAATCTCGCCGTCGCCGGCCTTGTGCTGCCCGCGCCGGGCGTGTACGTCGCCACGACCATCGTCCTTGCCTGCCGCCGGACCGCGGTGGTCAACATCGGGCACCGGCCGACGCTGGCGCAGCCGGAACCGGCCCTGCGCGTCGAGGCGCACCTGCTGGATTTCGACGGCGACCTTTACGGGCAGGAACTCGAACTGGTCTTCACCCGCCGGCTGCGGGACGAGGTCAAATTTGCCTCGCTCGCGGCCTTGCGCGACCAAATCGGTCGCGATGTCGCCGCCGCCCGGCTTTCCGGTTGAGTCGCCGGCGCCGGCACAACTGAACGGATTTGCGGTTTTGCTGTCCATCCAGCAGTATTCAAGACACCAATGAACACGGGAATTGCCGCCATCAACGCCGAAGTCCAGCGGGCCAGCGCCTTCGTGCCTGCGCTCACCAACGAACTCGGAAAGATCATCGTCGGACAGAAATACCTCGTCGAACGGCTGATCATCGGCCTGCTCGCCAACGGCCACGTGCTCCTGGAAGGCGTGCCCGGCCTCGCCAAGACGCTGTCGGTCAAGGCGCTCGCCGCCAGCCTCAACGTCCGCTTCTCGCGAATCCAGTTCACGCCGGACATGCTGCCCGCCGACGTCATCGGCACGCAGATTTACAACCCGCAATCCGGCGGGTTCAGCACCCGTCGCGGCCCCATCTTCGCCAACCTCGTCCTCGCCGACGAAATCAACCGCGCGCCCGCCAAGGTCCAGAGCGCCCTGCTCGAAGCCATGCAGGAAAAACAGGTCACCATCGGCGAACAGACCTTCAAGCTCGAGGAACCGTTCCTCGTCCTCGCCACGCAAAACCCGATCGAGCAGGAAGGCACCTACCCGCTGCCGGAGGCGCAGGTGGACCGGTTCATGTTGAAACTCCGGATTGGCTACCCGAGCCGCGAGGAGGAACGGCAAATCCTCGACCTCATGGCGCGCACCAGCGGCCAGCCGGTGGCGAATCAGGTAGTGGACGCCCGGCAGGTGCTCGAAGCGCGCGAGGTCATCAACGAGATTTACCTCGACGACAAGGTCAAGGACTACATCGTGGACCTGGTCTGCTGCACCCGCGAGCCCGAGAAATACAAGATCGCCGTCAAGGAATTGATCCAGCTCGGCGCCTCGCCGCGCGCGACGATTGGGCTGACGTTGTGCGCCAAGGCGCACGCGTTCCTGCGCGGCCGCGGCTACGTGACCCCGCAGGACGTGAAGACGATCGGCATGGACGTGCTGCGCCACCGCGTCGCCATCACCTACGAGGCCGAGGCCGAGGAAAAGACGAGCGAAACGGTCATCCAGAAGATTTTTGACGAACTGCCCGTGCCGTGAGCGAATGGAGAATGAAGATAAATCCGGGTAGTTGACATAAGCCATCGAACGACATACTGTCATACCGAACTGATAACGATATGAATACAGTTACCCTGTCGCCGAAATACCAAGTGGTCATCCCGCAACGGATTCGGGAATCGCTGCATCTCAAGGCTGGCCAAAAAATGCAGATGATCAACTTCGAAGGGCAAGTGGTCATGGTGCCGCTGCGCGCCCTCAAGGAAATGCGCGGCGCGTTCAAGGGCATGAACACGGACTTTGAACGGGAGCCGGATCGCCTGTGAATGTCGTGGATTCATCCGGCTGGATTGAGTTTCTCGGCGGCGGGGCCAACGCGGATTTTTTCGCCAAGGCGGTCAGCGATGCTCCCCGTCTGGTCGTGCCAACGATCTGTGTATTTGAAGTCTGCCGCTGGATGCGACGGGAGCTGGGCGAACGCCGCGCCCTGGAAGCGATGGCGTTGATGCAACAAGGCAGCATGGTTGATTTGGATGCGACGCTGGCCATGAGCGCAGCGCGTTGGAGTCTGGAATTCAAACTGCCGATGGCGGATTCGATTGTCTATGCCACTGCCCGCGCCAGCGGGGCGACGCTGTGGACGCAGGACGACGATTTTGAAGGACTTGACGGCGTGAAGTACATCGCCAAGAAGAAAGCGGCGAAATGAATTTCTACAAACGCGAAGCCGAAGCCAAGGAAAAGACGAGTGAAACGCTCATCCAGAAGATCTTCCACGAACTGCTGGTGCCATGAGCCATGCCGACCATTTTCATCCAAGGTTTCAAATTTCGCTTCTACTCGTCTGACGTGAATGAACCGCCGCACGTCCACGTCATCCGGGCCGAGCGCGTGGCCGAAATCTGGCTGGCGTCGCTCGAAGTTGAATACAACCGCGGCTACAATAGAGTGGAACTGAATCGAGTAGTGAAGATGACCGAACAAAACCAAGCCCGACTTTTGGAGGCATAGCATGAGTACTTTGACCGCTAGAACCACCGACCAAGTTCGCGCCACCGGCGTTCGTTTCGCCGGTGGCATGCTCCATGTTCAACTCGACGATGGCCGGGGCATCAGTCTGCCGCTGGCGGAGGTGCCGTGGCTGAAATGGCTGGCGAAAGCCACGCCCAGGCAACGCGCCAACTGGAAGCTCGAACCGGGCGGCTACGCGATCTACTGGCCGGACTTGGACGACGGCATCGAGGTTTGTCACTTGTTGGACACCCAGCCAATCACATGAATAACCGCGCTGCCATCACCTGCGAGGCCCAGGAAAAGACGAGCGAAACGGTCATCCAGAAGATTTTTGACGAACTGCCCGTGCCATAAGGCGAATGCAGAATGAAATCTGGCGTAGCATCCGAATCCGATCTAAAACTTAAACATGAATTCTAAGTTTTACGTTTACGGTTATTTTAGACCGGATAGAAAGGAGTTTTTTTACATCGGAAAGGGATGCGGAAGCCGCGCCTATATTCACTTTACCAACTCACACAGTTCTGCTGTCACACGAACAATTGCAAAACTTAAAAGGAACGGGTTCGAGCCAGAGGTCAGGATTCTTCTTGAAGGCAGTGACACTGATTGCAAACGTGTCGAGATTGAGTTAATTGCCTTTTATGGCCGGAAAGATTTAGGCAAAGGGAATCTTCTCAACATGACAGACGGCGGCGATGGCACTGCTGGTCGAGTAGTAGCTGCAGCAGAGCGACTGGCCTTTAGCAAACGGTCAAAAGCTGCATGGAGTGATGCAGCGAGCCGCCTCACAATCATAACTGGCCTGAAAGAATCTTGGCAACGGCCAATAACGCGAGCACATAGAATGGCCGGTGCTAGACAAGCTGGAGACAAGCATCGCGTAAGAATTGTCAACAACCCGGAAGAGCGTGAGAGATTGAGTCAGCAAATGAGAAATGCGTGGCTTAATCCAGAGTTTCGGCAACGGATTACTGAAGCCGCAAAAAGGCAGATGGATAACCCTCTCTTTCGTCAACTAATGTCACGAAAGATTAAGACGAAATATGAAACTGATCCATCATATAGACGGCGTGTTTCGGACGGTGTCAAAAGTAGGCTCGCAGATCCAATATTTTTAGAAAAGTTCAAAACAATTTGTGCGCATCCAGACAGGCGAAGAAAAATTGCGGTAGCGGCGTCACTTAGGAAGCACACAGAGCAAACCAAAAACAAATTGAGCTTTATGCAAAGGAAGCTGAACCCAGATCAATTGGCTTCCGCACGAGCGATGCACCAACAAGGAAAAGGCATTGGTGCAATTGCAAAAGAATTTTGTGTCTCGTATGCGATGTTGTATCGAGCAATCTACGGCCAACGACGAGCTTACGCTCAAGGTGTTGCAAAAAAGGAAACTATTCAAAAAACAATCTTACGCAATAGAGAGCGTGCTGCTCGTGAACGACGGCTTCTTTCAGATGAAAACCTAGCTGCAGTGAAGGAATTGCGTGCGCGCGGTCTTGGCTTCGCAAAAATCGGGAAAACATTCAATGTGAGCAAAACGACCATCATGAATATTTTCAAGGGCAAGATTTATCGGAAGTAAGTTGGCGAAGGTGCAAATATGAAACGACCTACAAAATCCGAAGATCTTTTTAAAACATATTGTGAAGCCTTGTCCTACACTGTGAACAACATTCCGGAAGCACCGGACAGAACGCCTGATTTTCGGGTAACTACGCCGCACGGCGAGATAATCGCTGAAGTTAAAGAAGCGCGTCCGAATGAAGAAGATGTGCGGATAGCTACACAAGGAAGATTATTTGGGCGCGCGAGCTGGTGCGACCTTCCCGGCAAGAGAGTTCGAGCGATGCTTGATAAAGCGACGGGACAAACGCGAAGTTTCTCGGATGAACGGTTGCCTTGCGTCTTAATTCTTTACGACAACGTAGTTGTTGATGGTTTTCGTCCGAAATATCAAAACTATTTCTTTTCCGGTTTTGACCTCGCCTCAGGTATGTATGGTCAATTAAAGACAGTGGTTACGTTTGCCGGACGTGAAGTCATCGGAACAAAAAATGAATTGGGTGGGAATCGGACGCTACGCACTAACAAAGATCAACAAATGAGCGCCGTGTGTGTATTGACTGACGGGGTGGGAACTGAACCTCCGTTTATGCGTGTTTACCACAATTCATTTGCAGCACTGCCTTTGCCGCGTGAAATTTTCTCCGGCTTGAACGACAAGCATTTGAAAAATCCGGGAGATGAAAAAGTTTTCCTGAACTCTTGGGTTGAATTTTAATTTATCATTTTCCACGGTATGATTCCGCGAGAAATCCTCAAGAAAATCCGGCTGATCGAGCTGCGGACGAACCGGCTCGTGTCCGAGACGCTTGCGGGCCAGTATCACTCGGTCTTCAAGGGCCAGGGGATGAATTTCGAGGAGGTCCGCGAATACCAGCCCGGCGACGACGTGCGCGCCATTGATTGGAACGTCACCGCCCGCATGAACCATCCGTTCGTGAAGAAGTTCGTCGAGGAGCGCGAGCTGACCGTCGTACTGGTCGTGGACCTGAGCGGCTCGGGGCTGTTCGGCTCGGGCGAACAGTCGAAACGCGAGCTGGCCGCCGAGATTGCCTCGGTGCTCGCCTTCTCCGCCATTCGCAACAACGACAAGGTGGGCCTGATCCTCTTCACCGAGGGGGTGGAGAAATACGTTCCGCCACGCAAGGGCCGCAAACACGTGCTGCGCGTGATCCGCGAGATCCTGTTCCACGAACCGAGCCGGCGCGGCACCGACCTGAATCAGCCGCTCGAGTTCCTGAGCCATGTGGTCCCGCACCGGTCCATTGTCGTCGTCATCTCGGATTTTTTCGGCCAGACCGCGCCGACGCGGGCGGAGATCGAGGCGCACCTGCGGCGGAAGGTGGTGCTCTCCGAGACGCTGGGCCGGACCTCGCTGCGCGCGTTGCGCCAGGCCAATCGGCGCCATGATGTCGTGGCGGTGCAGGTCAGCGACCGTTATGAAACGGAACTGCCGAACCTCGGCTACCTGGTGTTGAAGGATGCCGAAACCGGCGAAGTCGTCGAGATCAACACCGGCGACGAGAAAAAGCGGAAATCGTTCGCGCGGCGGCAGGAACGCTTTCAGCGCGACCTGCGACGCCTGTTCAACGCCGCGCGCATTGACGCCATTCACTTGCTGACAGACGAACCTTATGCGGCGGCGCTGGGCAAGTTTTTTGAAACCCGCGAAAAGCGGAGGCGCCACGGATGAACCCCGGTCGAAGTTCCATCCGAACCGACAAACGACCCCAGCCCAGCCGCCGTCGGCGGCAAGGGCGACCGGGGCGGCGTTGCTGATGGCCACCAACTCGTCAGCGCTCCTCGTTCCGGCGACACCGCCCGCCACGAACACCGTGGCCGGCGTGGACATCCGGGAGGTCAAACCGCCGGTGGAGATTCCCTCCGGCTGGACCTGGCTCTGGATCGTCCTGGCGGTGCTGGCGGCGGTCGCGGTCGGCTGGTGGTTCTGGCGCCGGATGCGGCGGAAAGCCGTCGAGCGCAAGGTTGAAATCATCGTGCCGCCGCACGCCCGCGCCTATGACCGCCTGCGCGCCGCACTGGACCTGATCAACCAGCCGGAGCCGTTTTGCGTTGCGGTGTCGGCGGCGTTGCGCACCTACCTCGAGGAGCGCTTCGACTTTCGGGCTCCCGAACGCACGACCGAGGAATTCCTGGTCGAGCTGCAGGACACCGCCCTGCTGGGCCTGCACCAGAAGCGGAGCCTGGCCGGCTTTCTCGAGCAGTGTGACCTGGTTAAATTTGCCCGGGAGCAACCGGATCGAGAGGCGTTGCGCGAACTCTACAACGCCGCCTTCAAACTGGTGCGCGAAACGCAGGCGGGGCCGGCTGCGCAGCTTGGATCGCGGGGAGGCGGCGCATGAGATTCGCGCATCCCTGGTTTTTGCTCCTGCTGTTGCTGCTGCCGTTGCTGGCCTGGCTGAAGGGCCGCCGCGGCGGGCAGCCCGCGTTCCTCTACTCCTCGGTATTGCTGCTCAAGGGGATCACCGGAGTGACTCGCTCCCATGCCGGTGCCATTCTGCCCCGGCTCCGCTGGCTGGCGCTGGCCCTGCTCATCCTCGGGCTGGCCCGGCCGCAAATGGGCGCGGGCGAGCGCACGATCAAGGCCAGCGGCGTGGACATTGTCGTCGCCCTCGACCTTTCGGGGAGCATGAACTCGGAGGACTTCGAGATCGGCGGACAGCGCGTCAACCGTCTGTTCGTCGCCAAGGATGTGCTGCGTTCGTTCATCCAAAAACGGGAGAGCGACCGGATCGGCCTGGTGGCCTTCGCCGGCCGGCCCTACGTGGTGGCGCCGCCGACGCTGGACCACGATTTTCTGCTGCAAAACGTGGATCGCCTCCGCATCGGCACGATCGAGGACGGCACGGCGATCGGCTCGGCCATCACGGCCGCCCTGAACCGGTTGAGCGAGTTGCCGTCCAAGAGCCGGATCATCATCCTGATGACCGACGGGCAGAATAATGCGGGCAAGGTGCCGCCGCTCACCGCCGCCGAGGCGGCGCAGGCGCTGGGTGTAAAAGTCTATACCATCGGCGTGGGCCGGCGCGGCACCGCGCCGATGCCTTATCTCGACGCCTTGGGCCAGAAGCGCTACGCGAACATCGAGGTGGACATTGACGAGGACGCGCTGCGGAAAATCGCGGATCGCACGGGCGGCGCCTATTTCCGGGCTGACAGCACGGGCACGTTGCGGGACATTTACGACCGCATTGACCGGATGGAACGCTCCACCGCCGAAGTGAAAAAATACCAGCGTTACCGGGAGCTGGCCGACCTCGTGGTCCTGCCGGGCTTAGTGCTGTTGCTGCTCGAAATCATCCTGGCCAACACGGTGTGGAGGAAGTTGCCGTGAACGAGTTCTTTTTTGCCAAACCCGAAATGTTGTGGCTGCTGGCGGTCACCCTCCCGCTCCTGGTCTGGTTTCTCTGCTGGTCCTGGCACAAGCGCCAGCAGCTCATCGGCCAGTTCGTGCGCTCGCGCCTGCTGGCCCAGCTCACCGTCGGGGTTTCGGCCCGCCGGCAGCAGGTCCGGCAATTGCTGCTGGCGGCCGCCGCGACCTTCATTCTGCTCGCTCTGGCCCGGCCCGAACTCGGCTTCGAACGCGAGGAGGCCCACCAACGCGGCCTGGACATCATCGTGGCAATTGACGCTTCGCGCAGCATGCTGACCACCGACCTTTCGCCGAACTCAAGCCGGCTGGCCCTCGCAAAACTCGCCGCCCTGGATCTGATGCGGGCCGCCCGTCGCGACCGCCTGGCGCTCGTCGCCTTTGCCGGCACCGCCTTCCTGCAATGCCCGCTCACGCTCGACGACAACGCGTTTGCGCAAAGCGTCAACTCGATCGAGGCCGGGATCATTCCGGAGGGCGGCACCGACATCGGCGAGGCCATCAACGCCGCGCTCAGCGCCTTTAAAGAGGGCGAGGACACCCATAAGGTGATGGTGCTCCTTACCGATGGCGAGGATTTGGAAGGCGGCGCCGAGGATGCCGCCGCCAAGGCCGCCCGGGTCGGAATGCGCATTTTCACGATCGGGGTCGGCACCCCGCAAGGCGAACGCATCCGCGTCCGTGATGACAAGGGGCGCGTCACCTATGTGACCGATGAAAACAACCAGCCGGTCGTCTCGCGGCTGAACACGGACCTGCTCCAGAAAATCGCCCGCACCACCGGCGGTGATTACCTCGCCTTGCGCGGCGCCGACACGCTGGAGGTGCTTTACCAGGCCCGCCTCGCCGAACTGCCCAAAGGCAACCTTGGCTCGCGGATGCTCCGCCAGCCACGCGAGCGGTTCCAATGGCCGCTCGGGTTCGCCATTTTTCTCCTGCTGATCGAAGTGTTCCTGCCCGACCGCAAGCGCGTGCCGGCCACCGAAGGAATCCGGAACGCCACCCACGCGTCGCTGCGCCAGGCCCTCGGCTTCGGGCTGGCGTTGCTCTGCACGCTCCCGGCGCTGGCATCGCCCGCGGCGGCCCGCCAGGCGTATGATCAGGGCCGGTACGTCGAGGCCGAGCGCGAGTACCTGCGGCTGCTCCAGAAGCGGCCGGAGGACCCGCGGTTGCGTTTCAACCTCGGCACCACCGCCTATCGCAACCACGACTTCCAAAAGGCCACCAACACCCTGAATCAGGCGGTGCTGTCGAGCGACCCGGCGCTGCTGGCCGGCGCGTACTACAATCTTGGAAACACCTATTACCGGCTTGGAGAGCACACAGCGGCGCCGCAGGAGACGATGGCCAACTGGGAATTGTCACTCACCAACTACGACCGCACGCTCAAGCTGAATCCCCAGGATGCGGACGCCCGGTTCAACCGCGAACTCGTCGCTAAAAAGCTCGAAGAACTGCGCCAGCAACAGTCTAAGGACCAGCAGCCGTCCCAAGATAAGAAGCAAGACGACAAGCAGAACGACAAGCAGGACCAGAGGCAGGACCAGAAGCAGGAAGCGTCCAAACGGCCGCCGGACCAAGACCAAAAGAAAAAGCCGGATTCGCCACCGGAGAAGCAGAACCCTTCCCAACCGGACCAGGCACAGAAGAAGCCCGACCAAACGCCAGCGAAGCTGGACCAGCCTAAGCCGGCTCCCGCCGACGAAGCAAAAAAACCGGAGAACGCATCCGCCGCGGACGCCAATCCCATGAGCGTTCCCTTGGGCGAGATGACCCCGGAGCAGGCTCGCCACCTCCTGGAAGCGGCAAAGGCGGAGGAACGGCCGATGATTTTTGTGCCGCCCGCCAACCCGAACCGCCTGGCCCGGCAACGACGCGACTGGTAGAACAATCATGTCCAACCTGCCACCCAAAGCGAATCGCAATCCGGGCAGCGCCGCAAGGCGCGCCTTGGTGGCCCTCACGCTGGCATGGTGGCTGGCGGTGGGCGTGGCATGGGGTGATGGTTTCACTGCCCGTCTGGATCCGTACACGATCCGGCAGGGCGAAAGCGCGCAACTGGTGCTCAGTTTTGCCGGCAGTCGCCCCACCACTTTGCCGGTGATACCGAACATTCCCGGCCTGCAGATCGCCTTTGGAGGGCAGATGACTTCGGTAACCATTGACAACGGCCAGCAATCGGTCGCGTTAAATCTCACTTATTCCGTCAGCGCAAGCCAACCCGGCACGTACACGATTCCCGCCATCAAGGCAACGGTGGACGGCCGAACGGTCGCGTCGGAGCCGCTCACGCTCCGGGTGCTGAAACCCGACGAAGCGGCCGCCGGAACCAGTCAGAGTCCGGCGGCGTTCCTGAAACTCGCCCCCACGAGGACGGAGGTTTACCTGGGCGAGGTCCTGCCGTTGGACGTGCAGTTGTATTACCAAAATGCGCAGGACATCCAGCTCCAGCCATTGCCCGCCGAGGGGTTCACCTCCGGTAAATCGGTTCCCCTGCCCCAGCAGCAGGTGATGGCGAGCAACGCCACGTACCTGCTCGCCGCGCTGCGGACCACGGTGGTCGCCAGCCGCTGGGGCGATCTGAAGCTGGGTCCGGCCGAATGCCAGTTGAACCTGCGCATCCCGGTGGCCCGCCGCCGCACCCGCGGCTCGCTGTTGGACGATTTCTTCGACGACCCCTTCACGGCGCGTTACCAACTGGTGCCGCGCAAACTGACCAGCGACCCGCAGACGATCCATGTGCTGCCCCTTCCGACCAATCAAGTGCCGCCCGCGTTCACGGGCGCGGTCGGCGACTTCACCTTCGAGGCCGCGGTCAGCCCGACCAACATCGCCATCGGTGAACCCGTCACCCTCACGCTCCGGGTCACTGGCAAAGGCGCGCTCGACAACGTGGCAGCGCCACCGATTGACCAGTGGACCAACTTCAAGATTTATCCGCCCACCAGCCAGGTGGAAACGACGGACCCGCTCGGCATCGAAGGCACCAAGACGTTCCAGCAGGTCGTCGTGCCCGAGGGCCTCGACGTGCGCGAAGTGCCCGCGCTGGCCTTTAGCTACTTCGACCCGGCGCGCCGAACCTACCGCACGCTGACCCGGCCGGCGGTACCCATCGTGGTCCGGCCCAGTTCGGGCAGCACGGTACTGGCGAGCGCGAACGCCAGCTCACCGGCCCCGCCACCCACCGATATCGTCGGCTTGAAGATCCGGCTGGGGGCGCTCAGTGCGATCGCCCCACCGCTCGTGCAAAACCGGTGGTTTCTCGGCCTGCAACTCGTACCCGTGCTGATGTGGTTGACGGCCGTGATCTGGCGCCAACGGCAGGACCACCTGGCCCGCAACCCGCACCTGGTCCGCCGGCACGCCGTCGCGCGCAAGGTCCGACGCGGCCTGGCGGAACTGACCCGGCTGGCCGAAACGCGCGACGCAAACGCGTTCTTCGCCCTAACCTTCCGGCTCCTGCAGGAAGGGCTTGGCGAACGGCTCCGTCTCCCCGCCGCTTCCATCACCGAAGCCGTGCTCGACGAGCAATTGCAGCCCCGTGGTGTCGCGCCCGAAACACTGGCGATCGCGCACGAGCTGTTCCAAGCCTGCAATCAGCAACGCTACGCTCCCACAAGGACGAACGCCGATCTCCCGGCGCTGGTGCCGAAGGTCGAGGCGGCGCTGCTCACCATCCGGCAGTTGAAGCTCTGAACTGTCATGCACCGCTTCGCGCTACTTATCCTTCTGCTGCTCGCGCTGACCGGCCTCCCCGCCCGGTCGCTGGCGGACGACGTTGCCGCGGCGTTCGATCAAGCCAACCGGCTCGGTGAGCAGGGCAAATATGCCGACGCGATCGCGGCCTATGAGAAGATCCTCGGCCGCGGTCGGGCCTCACCGGCGCTCTACTTCAACCTCGGCAATGCCTGGTTCAAGTCCGGCCATCTTGGACGCGCCATCCTCAGTTACCGTCTGGCCGCCCGGCTGGCGCCCCGCGATGCCGACATCCGGGCCAACCTGCTTTTCGCCCGGGGTTCGGTAATCGGGGCCACGCCCCTGCGACCGCCGTCCTGGCAGCGCTGGGCGGGCCGGTTCACCGTGAATGAATGGGCGGTGTTCAGCGCGGTCGCACTCTGGTTTTGGTTGGGATTGCTGGCCGCGGGGCTCGTCCGGCCCGCCCGCCGCCCGGCGTTGCACCGGGGTGTCGTTCTCGGGTTCCTGGCGCTGGCGCTGGGCCTCACCGGACTGGGGATCACCAGGCAGGAACGCCTGCTCACCAGCGCGGTGGTCGTGGAACGTGAGGTGATTCTGCGGCACGGCCCGCTGGACGATTCCCCGAGTCTGCAGACGCTGCACGACGGACAGGAACTGGAGGTGACGGACCAGAAGGACAACTGGCTGGAGGTGCAAGGCGCGGCCCGCGGCGTGGGCTGGCTGCGCCGCGACCAGGTGACGTTGCTCGACCGTTGAGCTGACACGCGAGGCGGTTCACTCACCGGTATAACCGGTAATACCCGGCCGCGTCGGACGTGGCTGTAGTGAACGGTCCGATGGCCACCGGCCCGGGAACATCCGCCCACGGACCGGTCGGTGAAGGGGCGCTTTGCAGAGTGAACCCGCCGCGAGTCCAGTTGAGCGTGATGGCTCCCGGCGCGGCGGCCAGGCTCAGTTCGGGACTCGCATCCACCGGCTCGTTGAAGAACAGCGCGCTGCCAAAGGTGATGTCCGGGCTGAGGGCGCTGTAGTTATGCACCTCCGCCGCGAGCACATTGTCGCCCGCCTCCAGATTGGTCGCCAGGTCGCTGCCGATCGGGAACACGTCGGGACAAACGGCATTGCCATAATCGGTGGCATCAGGGCAGGGATAACCGCTGGCGAGCGTGCTGTTGGCAATGACCGCCGGTGCTGGAGCCATCCGCAAACGGTAAATCTCGGCGCCGTTGAGATAAAACACCGCGCCGTCGTCCACGTAATTCGACAGCACCAGCGACACGCCGCTCAGCGCATTGGTGAACGTGAAATGGGTGCGGAAATAGTACGTGACGAATGGATAGCCATTGTTTTTGGGATTGGCGGGCATCTGGGTGTTCTTCGGTTGGACGTTCGGATCTGGACCCGTGGACCGCACGTCCACCCAAAGCAGCCCCGGTCCGGAACCAATCCAGCCCGAATCGTCATAACTTGGGGTCGTCCAGTTGACGCCGTCCAGGTCGGCAGTCGTGTAGGTCCAGGCGTTGGTGATGTCGAACAGTTGGCTGGTGGCGATGTAATTCGTGGTCGTGAACAGGAAGTTGGAGCTGCTGTGCGTCTGACCGGCGGCCGTCGAGATCACTTGGAAGTAATAATCGGTGGCCGGGGTCAGGCCCGTCAGGTTGATTGCGTGATTGGTCGTCAACGCCGTTTGCACCGCCGTCAGCAGCCCGAGATCGGCCGTAAGGCCATAGGCGACCTGCGTTGTCGCCGGGTCCGTCGTGTCCCAGGTGATCGTCGCCGCCGTGTCATCGGGAATTGACACGACGTTGTTGATGAAGCCGGGCAGCGGCTTGGCCCACACTCCGAAATGGGAGCCGATGTAGCGCTCGTGCCCATAACCCGCCGCGAGGTAACTGGAGTGATTTACGGCGACGGGATTGCCCGCGGCGTCGGAAATGTACAGCGCCGTGGAGCCGCCCCCGTCCATGTTGATGGCATTCCAGGCGCCAAAAGCCAGCATCCAGTAGGCCGTTTCCGAGTCCAAGGCGCCTACGCTGTAGCCGTCTTGCCGCCCATCAATGGTCAGGATGAAGAGATAGCGGTTATCCTGGGAGACGCCAAAGGCCGTGCGCGGCTGCTCCCCGTGGATGAAGCTATCGGGATAGGCGTTGATGGAAGCCGCACCGATATTCACGCCGTTGGAGACGATCGGGTAATAGCCGGTGATGGCGGTGGCGATGCCGGCAGTATTGGTGCCTGGAGGACGGTTGATAAAGACGAAACTGGGTTGGTTGTTAGTGGTGAAGAGCAAGGCCGCATACCGGTTATCTCCGACGCTATCGGCGGAAACCACCGTGCCACTGGAGATCTGCAGGCCATACACGTTGCAAGGTACACCCTCGCTGCTTGGATCCGCGCCGCCCGGGTTGGCGTCGTAAAAATTGGCGTCGCTGGCCACCTGGAGATGGTTTTGCTTGAGGAAGTCCGGCACCGTTAGGCTCAGGGTTTCGCGCGATTCGGCGACGTAGCCGGTGGCCCGGGGAGTCGTGAAAAGACGGATGTCGGGATCCGTCAAGTCCACCCGCTCGCAGTAAACCACTTGCAGTCGGGGAAAGTTGCCGGCAATACCCGGAACATTGGTGCCGCCCGCGTGAGCGACACCTTTGAAGATCGGCACCCACGGACCGGGCATGGGAGCGGCCGTCGCCGCCAGACCGCCCGCCGTCAGCCAGGCGAGCAAGCACAGGTCCTTCGCCAGCGAAAGAACCCGCGACCGAAGCCGCCTTCGGCCGCGCGGTCGGGCGTCGGATTGCGACGTCGTGGCTGGTCTAGTTTCCACTGTATTGATAGTCATAACCGGCAACGGGATCCTGGGTGAATGCGGCGTTGTAACCGTCATAATAGAAGCGGGTGAAACTCACGTGTCCATCCACGAACGCCGCCACGCTCTCGGCATCGCAGTAGAATGGCAGGTTGTTGCGCCCAGTCCGGCTCTTGTGCCACGACAGGGGCGCGTGGGCGCTCCATTCCATCACCAGCAACGTCCGTTTCGGCTGCCGGACCGCGGCCACCTGCCAGCCGGCGATGTTGGCCACGCCCGGCAGGGTCACCCCGTTAAAGACATAGCTGTTGTAATCGAACCGGGCGCTCGCGTGAAACGGAACCGGATCCGAATAGCCGCGGTCATCCGGGCAGGCGAAGAGAGCATCACCCGGCGATGACGCACCGCTGAGGCCGGCCTGGCCCTTCACCTGCTCCTTGTACCACCACCAGATGTCTCCAACCTGGCCGGGCACCGCGGCGGGCAGCCGATCCGCGTTGTCGTGGGCAAACCCCAGCACCGCACCGCCGATTTGCTGGAGATTCGCGGTGCACCGCGCCAGCCGGGCCTTGCGCTGGCCGCCGACCGCCAGTGGCGCCACCACGGCGGCCAGCACGGAAAGCACCGCCAGGCCCACCAGCAGATCCGTGAGCGTGAAGCCGCTGCGGCGTGCCACCGCCGGGCCGGGTTGAGCATGAAATCGGGTACGCATGACGCTCCGCTCAAGGCCCCGACCCGCTGCTGTCATACCAACTCCCGACATTGGCAGCGGTGAGTTTCACGTAAAGCCGGTCGAACCAGGCGGCCGGCCCCCGGGGTGGACGGCTTGCAGGCGGCACTGCGGATCGGCTGACCACCGCCATTCGCAACAAGTGCGCCTGGAACAGCAGCCGCAGGTCCACCCGTTGCGCGAGACTGCCCGGGCAAAAGGCGATGATGTCCGTTTTGACATTTCCCAACTGGGCAAGCTGGTCGGGCATCAACAAGGGCGGGCCCATCAGGGAGACAATGACACTGCCGGGCGGGGATTTGCGGATCCACTCGAAGAAGTCGCCGGGCGGCACGTCCACCGGCCGGAGCGGGTCCACTTGCAGCGCCTGCACCGCGGCAATGGTCCGTCCGCCCTGTCGAATCGTCCGGCTGAAACTGCGGAACAGCAAGTCGGTTTCCGGGTGCTTGAACGCGGTCGTGTCGCGCGTGATGACCGTCAGGCGTCCGCCCGGCTGCAGGGCGCGCAGCGCTTCCCCGGCCAGAACGGCGCCCACTGCGGCCGGCGCCTCCGGGTTGGTGCGCGGCGGCATCCACGAAAGTGTGAACAGCAGGGAGGCGGCGGCGCCGAGGATGACCGCTCCCGCGCCAAGGTTGGTCAAGCGGCGGGGACGCATGGCGCAAGGTTGAATCCAGCCGTCGCGGCCTGCCACCGACCGAGGCCCGCGTTGGGTTGAGCGCGTTCGCCAGCAGGGCTCATGACGTGATTAAAAAACACCCCGTGGTTTCGAAAACACCACGTTAGTGACGCCCGTCGCCAGTTCGGCGCTGATCTGGTCCCGCAGTGCCGGGGTCTTGGTCAGCCGCACGCTGCTATCCGCCATCGCCAGGTTCCCGGCATGCACATGGAGCATCTGATCCCACGCGGCGTCAATCGAAGTGCCCAAAAAGACGGTCCAGGTCGGGTCGAGCCCGCCGCCGCCGCCCGTCACGTTGTCGTCCCCCAACAGGACGGACTGTGACCGCGCCTCGCTCGCGCTGGTGCCGACGAAATAACTGACATTCTGGTCGCCAAACATGAACGTCCAGTTGGTGGCCGCGCGTTTGGTGAGGTCGGCCGGGCAAAGCAGAATGTGGGTTGAAGCCAGTTCGTTCGAGCAAATCCGGAAATTATCGGTCCAGTCCGCCGAACCGGCGCTCCCGCCGTTGGTGACCGAAAGATTCCAGGGGTATTTGTCGCCGTTGTCCGTGGACCACAGGCGCAGTCCAATGCTGGTTTGCCTGAGGTTGTTCAGGCAGGCGATGCTCTTGCCCTTGGCTTTGGCACGCGCCAGGGCCGGCAACAGCAAGCCCGCCAGAATGGCAATGATCGCAATCACCACCAACAGTTCGATCAGGGTGAAAGCGTGCCTTTGCAGGTTTCTTTTCATGTCATCAGCTTGTGCGCCCGGGTCTCTCGCGCCCCGCCCGGTCCGGGCAGGGGTCGTGGGTCCAGTTCCCCGGCTCATCTTCAAGTATGCTTCACTTGAAGTAAAGGGTTCGTTACCTGCACTGGCCACTAGTGAGCACGAACCGGGCCACTTCCCGGCTCCTCTGGGGATGCCTCGGACGGCCATCGGAGTTCGCCCACGCCATCAGGCGATCAGTCCCGCCTCACCAGACGCAGCGAATCGAAGTCGAACCAGGCTTCGCCCCGGGTGGCGCGCAATTCACAAATCAACTCCGTCTCGGTGGTCTCCGCGCCCACCTCGAATTCAGCCGCGAGTGGCTGCCAGGCCGAGTCCCCCACCAGGCCTTTCGAAGCCCGGGTCTGACCCGAGACCCGCAGCGCCGCGCCCTGATGCTGACCATAAGGCAAAGGCTGAACCGCCGCCACCCGCGCCCGGCCTTCGAACCGATAGCGTCCCTTCTTCAGCAGCACCACCGCGCGCCAGGAAGCCGCGGTCGCCGGCCCCGCCCGGATGAGCAGGGACTGCCGCCCCAGCGCGTCGCGCACGAGTTCCATGCGACCGCCCCGCGGCGCGTCCACTTTGAACCAGGTGCCCAGCCGGGCGACGCCGGCCGGCAATTCGGTGCGCGCCGGCTCCGGCTGCTTCAACGCCGCCTCCAAAAAGGCCTGCCGCCGCACCAGACGTCCGCACACTTCGCCCGCCTCGCGGACCACCCGGCCAAGATCGTCCCCGCGCAACAGCGGACGGACCTCGGCGACAAGTTCGTTGACCCGGTTGGTCAGCGCGCCCACCTCAAAATAGCGGGCGAACAACGCGGCAAACCGCTCCGTGTACTGCCGCCGTCCTTCCGGCAGTTCCATGACGGCGCGGGCAATGACCCCGGCCATCTGCGGCCGCCACGGCAGGTCCGCCTTGCCCAGGAGTTGATCCATGCCGGCCGGCAAAAAAACCAGGCGGTTGGCGCCCGGATCGTGGTAAATCCGAAAATTGTTTCGCGCCAGCGAATACCCGTCGCGATGGCAGAACATGACTTCGAGGGCCATGAAGCTGAGGAAACGATCCAGGTCAAGCAAGGCGGCCAGACGCTGCCAGCGACGGTCGGGGTCGGGTTCCTGCGCCGCGGCCGCAAGGGCGTCGAGATCGGGTTGACCCGCCTTCTGCCCGCGGCCCAGATTCCGCTTCATTTGCTGATCCACGTCGTGCCCCCAGTCGGTGTCGTAGAGATTCCCGTCCCCGCTGCCGAAGGACGCGCCGAGAAAATCCTCGGTGAATCCTTCCTTGAGCACATAGAGACCGAGCGTGCGCCCGTTCAGCGCGACCCACGCCCGCGTCGCCCGCGGCGCGGGAACACCGGCGGCGCGGAACAACTCGCCGCCGATCAGTTCGTTCACGAACGCCGGATCCTCGACCGAGTTGTTCAAATGGATGCGCCGGAGTTCGTGAAACCGCTGGCTGCGGTGGAACCGCGCAAAGTCCAGGGTCAGGCCCGGCTTCGCATCAATGCCTTGAAAACTGCCGGTCGAACCTTTCAGATGAACGCCGACTTCCTCGAACGCGATCCCGCCCTCGCGCACGGTGGCCGGCACAAACTGCCGCGCCTGGTGCCGAAGCGATTCCAGGTCCTGCGGTTGGATTTGGATGGCGATCCGCGGAATCACCCCCGGCTGGAAAAGGTCCGCGCCGGCTGCGGCACGCGGTGCCGAGGCCTTGCCCTCCTCCGCCAGAAGGTCCGGCTGAGCGGCGTTTCCAATGGCCAGGGCGAGCAAGACCACCGCCGTCGAGTGCCGCGTGGAATTGGACGACAAACCAGGCGACATGGCTCAACGCTGCACCTGGATCGGGGGGCGCCGCACGCTGTGCTTGCGGACGACCACGAGGGAGTTTGCGCCCGGCCGCTCCTGCCCCTCCGACGGGCTGTTCATGACGTTGCCCATCACCCACAGCGTCGCCGAGCCTCCGCCATCGAGGTTCATGGCCTGCTCGCATCCCAGCTTGCGCAGGTATTCCGCGAATTCGGAGAAGGTCATGCCCACCGACAACTGGCTCTGCCGGCCATCCACCTCGACCAGGAAAAAGTGATCCCGGTTCCAGCCCAGGGCGCTTCGCGGATGGCGCACCTGGATGCCACCCCATTGCATCGCCTTCCCATCGCGCACCAGCATGGGACCGCCGCCAATGGCAACGCGCACCCCGGTGAGGTCCGGCACGGTTTCCGTGATGATCTGGATTGGGTCCCCCGGTTGCAGCTTCGGCACGCGCTGAGCCAGAGCCGGTCCCAGCGAAAGGACCATCGTTGCGGTGCTCAGGCTCGAGTTGCCGGCCGGACGAATCTCACGCACCCGAGCCACGTAGTGCTGCCCGATCCGCAAGGGCAACCAGAATGCGTTGGTTCCACGCTCAAGCACCAACTCGAGGCCATTCCGCGTCCGGGTGGAAGCGCCCACCGCCCGTGTGTAAAGCACCGCCGCATCATGGCTGCGTTCCTCGTTCAAGCCCACCGGCGTGACCGTCCCATCCGGCCAGATGACCCGAAAGGCGGACTGCACATTGGTCGCCTGTGGATTGCCGGCGGCATCAACCCAGAAACAGTCGTGTCCAGTTGGGGCACTCACGACCTCGCCTTGGGAAATCTGAAGATCGCGCGGGTCGCCACGATAGTTCTCACGAGTGTTGTATAAATCGCCATTCACCGCTGCCAGTGGTTCGCCCCACTCCGGCGGGAGGTGCCGGATCTGCTCCGAAACCGTCGTCAAACCCAGCGCGTCACCGTTGCCCAGGGTCGTGCAGAACTCAAGGTCATGGTCGGCCCGCGCCAACCGGAAAATGTGAATGGACCACGGAACCTCCGGCACCGTGTCGTGCGTGTAGGCGAAGCTCCGCTCGGCTCGCGCCGGATTCGGCGCCGGCACCTCGTCCGCCATCGCCGCCAACCCGGCCCCCAGCCAGCCTGCCAGCCCAAGGACGAAGACACGCCGTAAGTCACTCGGAATCAACATGATCCAAGTTGTTTTGCCGAAGAGATTCATGCGCGAGGTTCCTTCATCACGCCAGATGGATAATCGCGTTCACTACGCCAACAATAAGCAATTGCCATGCCGAACGCCAGCCAAACTGACCGCTGAACGAACCGTCGGCCGCCGGGTGCGTCAGTTGTTGGCGCCGGAGCCCGTCCCCGTCGGCACGCCGGCCGACGGCAGCTTCTCCACCACGAGCAAGGCATTCGCAATCCCGCGCTCGTAGCCGTCGCAGGGACGGTTGCGCACGGCGCCGGCGAACCACAGCGTGGCGGAACCGCCGCCATCGAGGTTCATCGCTTCCTCGCACCCCAATTTGGCCAGGTAGGCGGCCAGTTCGGCCAGCGTCATGCCGACCGACAGATTCGCCTGCCGGCCGTCCACCTCGACCAGAAAGTAATACTGCCCGTTCCAGCCGATCGCCGACCTTGGATGGCGCTCGAGCATCGAGCTGTACTCATAGGAATCCTCCGACGGCGGTTTGATGCGCAGCGCCCGGCTGCCGCGAACGAGCACGGGGCCGCCGCTCAACGCCGTTCGTGCGCCCCGCAGATCCGGCACCGTGGTCGTGGCGATCTTCAGCACGGCGCCGGGCGCAACCTCGGGCACTTTCGCCACCGCCGGCCCGATGGACAGGACCAGCACGCCGCGGTGCAGGGCGGTGTCGCCTGCCGCGCGGATTTCGCGCACGCGCGCCAGCAGGGTTTCGCCGGCGTGCAGCGGCAGTCCGGCATTGTCCCCCACCGGTTCCAGAATTAACTCGCGTCCTCTGGTCGTGAGGGTCGAAGCGCCGATCGCCGGGCTGAACAACTCGATTCCGTTGGAAGCCCGTGGACCATTCAATCCAAACGGGGTGACCGTACCGTCGGGCCACGTGATTTGAAATTGCGAAACCACGTTCGCTGCGTGGGGTTGGCCGGCGGCATCCACCCACAAACTCGCGCCGCCCGACGGCGACCGCAGCACTTCGCCCTCCACGATTTGCAGTCCGCGCGGGTCACCCGCGTAGGCGCGGTCGCGCTGATAGAAATCGCCGTTGACTCCCGCCAGCACCGCGACGCCCGCCCGGTTCAATTGCTGGATTTGTGCGCTCAGGGTCGAAAGCCCCAACGCGCCCGCCCCGGCGTGAACCGAACGGAGCTCAACGCCGGGAGCGGAACGCTTAATCCTGACCACATGGATGGACCATAGCGGATCGCCCACATGCTGGTTCGTATAGAAGAAGCTGGGGACGGCCGGTCCTGCCGGCGGGAGCGCCGAGTCCGCCACGGCGCCGGCGGCGGCGCACATCGCGACCACGAGACGCAGGATGTGCCAGGCGTTCCCAGGTCGAGCGCATCGTGACACCCGGCCGCCTCGGTCAGAATGATGAAACTTCATGGACATTCAACGCCGCCATTCCTTAGCCAACCCGGCGGTGGGGTCAATCTTTTAACCGGCCGCCGCAAGTTCCGCGCCAAACATTGTCGCGCCAAACATCGGATCGCGAAACCTCACGCGGCCAGATCCGCCGGTGAACTCACATCATCGCACTTAATGAATTGCCCGCGCCGTGGCGCGAGGCATAATCCCGGCCGTGCCCCGGTCCTCGGTTGACTGCGGCGTGTTATCAACCAACTGCTGCCATGAACCGCATCCTTGCACGGCTGCTCGTCGGAGCGGCCATCTTGGTCCTGCCCACGAACGGCAGCGCCCTCGCCGCCGCAACCCCCGCCATTGCGCCGGTCATCATGCACGCGACCGAGGCCTCGGAACTTGAGAGTTTCGCCGCAAAGGAGGTCCGGCGCTACCTCTATCTGCGGACGGGGCAATTGCTGCCACTCAAGGTGAACGGGAATGCGCGCGGCGCGTGGTCCGGTGCGGTGTTTGTCGCCCGGAAGGACCATGCCCTCGCCGCCGGGTTGCCGCTCAGCGACGAGTCCCGGGCCGTGCTTGCCCGCCTCGCTCCACAGGAGTTCTGGCTGAAAACCGTCCGAACCGGCACCCGCCCCTTGCTGCTGCTCACCGGGGGCGACGATCCCGCCACGCTCCATGCGGCCTACCGCTTCGCCGAAGTGCTGGGCGTCCGGTTCTACCTGCACGGGGATGTCCTGCCGGACGAACTGGCTGAGCTGAAACTGCCGGTGCTCGACGAAAAGTCCACGCCGCTGTTTGCCTTGCGCGGGTTGCAGCCGTTCCACGACTTCCCCGAAGGACCCGACTGGTGGAACACGGACGATTATGCCGCGATCCTCGCCCAGATGCCCAAGTTGCGGCTGAATTTCCTGGCCTTGCACACCTATCCCGAGGCCGGCCCCTGTGCCGAGCCAACCGTCTGGATTGGCCCCGCGGACGAAATCGGCGCGCACGGCCGCGTGCAACACAGTTATCCGGCAAGCTACATGAACACCCTGCGCGGCAACTGGGGCTATGCGCCGAAGAAAACCGCGGAGTACGCCTTCCGCGGCGCGGACCTGTTCGAGCGCGACGACTTCGGCGCGGGGGTGATGTCCGGCGAGATGCCCGAACCCAAAACGCCCGAAGGCGCCAATGCGGTCTTCAATCGGACCGGCGAAATGCTGCATGACGCGTTCACGCTGGCGCATCGCCTGGGGGTCAAAACCTGCGTCGGCACCGAGACGCCTCTGACCGTGCCGCGCGCGGTGCAGGAACGACTCCGCGCCGCCGGCAAGAATCCCGCGGATCCGGCGGTGCTGCGGGAACTTTATGCCGGCATCTTCCAGCGCGCCGCTGCCGCTTATCCGCTGGATTATTACTGGTTCTGGACACCGGAAGGCTGGACCTGGGAAGGCACCAAGGACGAGCAGGTGAAGCGGACGCTGGACGATCTGGCCGCCGCCCTCGCGGCGCACGACGAAGTCAAGGCGCCGTTCGCGCTGGCCACCTGCGGTTGGGTGCTCGGCCCGCAGCAGGACCGGGCGCTGTTCGACAAGGTGCTCCCTGAAAACGTCGCCGTGAGTTGCATCAATCGCCAGGTGGGCAACACGCCGGTGGACCGCGGCTTCAACGAGGTCCACGGCCGCGGCAAATGGGCGATCCCGTGGCTCGAGGACGATCCGGGCCTGACCCTGCCGCAACTCTGGGTTGGCCGCATGCGGCGCGACGCCGCGGACGCCCGCCGCTACGGCTGCGACGGTCTGCTCGGCATCCACTGGCGCACCCGCATTCTGGCGCCCAACGCCGCCGCCCTGGCCCAGGCCGCATGGAAACAGGACGCCTGGAACCCGGATGCCGTTGCGCCGATTGAAACCCCGCGGGAAGACGGCGCGGTCGGCGGCACCGTGGCCGCGTTCCCGAACAACTCCATCACCGGCACGGACGAGGCGCCGGTCTATCAAACGGTGCGCTACAGTCTTTCGGCCTATCGCCTGCGGCTGCCCAACGGCCATTACACCGTCACCCTGAAATTCTGCGAACCGCACTACGCCGCCGCCGGGAAGCGTGTCTTCCAAGTCGCCCTGCAAGGCCAGCGGGTGATCGAACGGCTGGACATCTTCGAGCGCGCCGGCCAGAACCGCGCCCTCGACCTCACCTGGACGAACGTCGCCGTCCAGAACGGCTGGCTCGATATTGATTTCACGCCAATCATCGAGTTTCCCAGCATCGCCGGCATCATCGTCCGGGGCGGTGTCACGCGAAAAATCAATTGCGGCGGGCCGGCGTACCAGGATTACGAGGCTGACAAGCTGGGGGGCACGCCCGGCGAGGCGTTCCCATCGGTGGCGGACTTTTATCGCGACTGGGCGGCGCATGAATTCGGCGCCCAGGTGGGCACCGCCGCCTCGGATATCTTCGGGAAACTGGACTGCAAACTGCCGCGCCCGGCCGACTGGGTGGATGGACCCGGCGGCATTCGGCCCGACCCGCGGCCATGGCATGAAGTGAAACCGCAGTTCGCTTTCGTCGGGCAGTTCGCTGCGCTGCGACCGCAGGTGCGCGGCGCCGGCAACCTGGCGCGGTTCGATTACTGGCTCGCCAACTTCCGCTATCTCCGCGCCATGGGCGAAGTCAACTGCACATGGGCACGCTTCAACACCGCGCTCGCCGCCGCCAAAGCCGCCGGGAACCCGGACGCCCAGCGGCAGGCCGCGCGCGAAACCGTCCTGCCCGTTCGTCGGGAACTCGTGCGCCAGACCGGTGAAGTCTTCAACCAACTCTTCGCCACCGTCTCGACGACCGGTGAACTCGGAACGGTCATGAACTGGGAGCAACACAACCTGCCCGGTCTGCTGACCCAACCGGGAGAGGAACTCGCGAAGCTGCTGGGCGAAGCCCTCCCGGCCGATGCCCAGCCCGCAACGGCCTACCACGGTCCAACCCGGGTGATTTTGCCGACCACCCGCACGAGCGTGGCGGCCGGCGAACCGCTGCACTTGAAGGTCATCGTGCTCGCGGAGAAGCCGCCGCACGCTGGCGCCTTGCACTGGCGGTCCCTGGGTGAAGGTGCGTTCGCCTCCATTCCGCTCCAGCACATCGTCCGGGGCGTCTATGCCGTCGAATTGCCGTCGTGGGCCACCAACGCGGATTTTGAGTATTACGTCGAAGTGGCGGACGCCGGCGGCAACTCGACACGTTTCCCGGCCACGGCGCCCACTCTCAACCAGACCGTCGTCACGCTGCCGGTCGTCCAATCGCCATGAAAACGATCCCCTGGTTTCTCGCCGCTGCCCTGCTGACCGGTTGCGCCACGCCAACACGATCAACGCAGACACTGGTGGACGCCCCGCCCGCGGTCCCCTTCCACGTCTGGCCTGACGAGGCGCCAGCAAACTGTCCATTCCCGAAATCGGCCACCCTGACCGGCGTCGGTTTCACCGGCCGCCACGTGGAATACGTCCACGCGGACACCTGGTATCCCTCGTGGGCCGACGACGGCAACCTGTATTCGCCGTGGACCGACGGTGAGGTGAACGGCCTCGGCGCGTTCTCCGGCGGCACGAACGCCACCACCGGGTTTGCCACGATCTTGGGTGACGACCCGCTTCATCTCTCCGTGACCAACCAAGGCATCTATCACTCCGATCCCTCGCCCTACCAGGGCCGCTATCCGTGCGGCAGCCTCGTGTATAACGGGGTCTGGTATTACGGCACGTATTGCCTGCACCCGGACGGCTCGGTTCCCCACGGCGGCATGAACTACAACTGGCCGTGGCTCGGTCCGTTCGTCGGCTTCCGCTGGTCCACCGATTTCGGCAAGACCTGGACGCAGACGCCATGCACCCCGGCCAAACCGCTGTTCGGCGAAACCGCGCTGCACGGCGAACCGGTGAAGATTGGTTCCCCACATTTCGTGGACCTCGGCAAAAATCTGGAGTACTCGCCGGACGGCAAGGCCTACCTCGTCGCCCACGGCGCCTCCAACGGCGCCAACCGCCGGTTCGCTTTCGACAGTTGGATCACCGGCGATGAAATTTATCTGGCCCGCGTCACGCCCGGCATTGCAAACATGAACGACGCGTCGCAATACGAGTTCTTTGCCGGGCGCAGCGCGCAGGGCGAGCCGGTGTGGACGCGCGATTTCAGCCGCATCCAACCCATCGCCGCCTGGCCTGACAACATGGGCTGCGTGACGATGACCTATGACGCGCCGTTGAAAAAGTTCCTCCTCTGCGTGACCGATGGCGGCAACACGGTTTCCTATTTCAACACCTACATCCTCGAATCCGATCGCATCACCGGTCCGTGGCGACGTGTCACCTATTTCCGGCACTTCGGCGAACAGGCGTATTTCGTGAACCTCCCGTCCAAGTTCATCGGCGCCGACGGCCGGACGCTCTGGCTGTGTTACGCCGCCAACTTCAGCCAGGGGTGGAACGGCGTGCGGTTCGAGGCGCGCCCGGCCGGCAGTCGTTATGGCCTGTGCCTCCAGGAAATCCGGCTCCTGTCGTCCGCCGATCTGCGGCCGGCCGACCCGCTCGGTTCGTCGGAGAACATCGCCCCGCGCGCCCGCCTCACCGTCAGTTCCGTGCATCCGGACTACGCCGCCGCCGGCGCGGTGGACGGCGTCGTGGACGGTTTTCCCGGCGACCTCCATCGCGAATGGGCCAGCCAGGGCGAACACGACACCGCCATGATCCGCCTTAGCTGGCAAACGCCGCAACGCATTGACCGCATCTGGCTCTTCGACCGGCCCAATAACCTGGACCAAATCACCTCCGGCCTGCTGGTGTTCAGCGATGGTACGACTTTGAAAACCGGCCCACTCCCCGACGACGCCAAGCGCGGTCTGGAGGTGCGATTTCCGCCGAAAACGGTGAACTGGGTGGCCTTCCTCGTGACCGGGGCCAAAGCCGGCAGTCCGAACATCGGCCTCGCTGAGATCGCGGTCTTCCGGGCGAAATAGAGCGACCCGGTTCAGGCATGTCTAAACCCTGAGGGCGCAGCCACGGAGGCAAAAGCTGCCCGACCGCCGGCCGGGCAGAGGTGGTTGGGCGGTGCTGCTGCGCGGCCCCATCTTTCGTGGCGAAACCAACGTGCCACGAGCTGTCAGGGCTGAGATCAATCCGGAGGCGCGGCGCTGTCCCCCCTTTCCTTGACGGTAAGATTGGGCGGCGGCGCACCACGGCCTGCTTCTCAGCCATCCGGCGCATGTCCTCACTGGTCCGCCCACGCCCGATACAACACGGACACCATGAGCCGCGCTTGACACTTGAGGCTGGGGATTCCCACTCATGTTCTTTGGCGCATCTCCGTCGCCATGTCGCTCAGCGGTAGATGACCACCAGGAAAAGCACGGTTTCGGTGCGGCCGATGTTGACGATGGCATGCGGTACGTCGGCCCGGTAACTGGCCGAATCGCCCGCCCCCATCTTCTCAATCTCACCGGCCGATTCCACCCGCACCTCCCCCCGGTGAACGGTCAGGAATTCGCGCGTGCCCTCGAAGTGCGCCGCGCTCCGCAGCGCACCGCCCGCCTGCAGCCGGAGTTCGTACAACTCAACGTCCTTCTCCAGGTTCAACGGCGAAAGCGTGCGGATGCGGCAATTACGGTCGGACCGGTAATGGTAGGCCCGGTCATCGGCCCGGATGACGGTGACGCCGGCGCCGGCCCCCGGCAGGCGGAGCAGTTCGCCGAGCGAGAGGCCAAAGGCGCGGGCGATGCGCAGTGTAACCGCCAGGGTGGGATTGGTCTGGTCGCGTTCGATCTGGCTGAGCATGGACCGGCTCACGCCGCTGCCGCCGGCGAGGGCATCCAACGACCAGGCGCGCTCCTTCCGGAGCTGCCGCACCCGGCTGCCGAGGTGACGGCTGATGGCGTCGGCCGGCTCGGCCGCGGCCCGCCGGGCGGCGGGCGCAGGGTTCGCGGAACGGGTCATGGAGGAAACTTCGATATAGCGGATTTTTTTCTTGCATAGCGGAATACGCTGTCTGTTATAGTGGACAGCGTCTCCGACATGCCGGAGCACGATGAAACGGTTCTCGGCGGCTGGCAACCACCTTTTTCGCCGCCGCCCAGGTCCGATCGCCTATGAAAGCCCTTGCCAAAATCAAGCCCGCGCCCGGTCTCTGGCTGGTGGACGCGCCGATGCCCGCGGTGGGCCTGAACGACGTGCTCATCCGCGTGGACCGCGCCGGCATCTGCGGCACCGACGTCCACATCTACCAGTGGGACGCCTGGGCGCAAGCGACCATCCCCGTGCCCATGGTCGTCGGCCACGAGTTTGTCGGCGAAATCGTCGAGGTCGGCGGCAACGTGAAGGATTTCTTTCCCGGCGACGTCGTCAGCGCCGAGGGTCACGTCGTGTGCGGCCGGTGCCGGAACTGCCTGGCCGGGCGCCGGCATCTCTGCAAGGACACCTGCGGGATTGGGGTCAACCGCCCGGGAGCCTTCGCCGAATTCATCTCCGTGCCCATGACCAACGTGTGGCATCACAAGCCGGACGTGGACCGCGACGTGGCCGCCATCTTCGACCCGTTCGGCAACGCGGTCCACACCGCCCTCTCGTTTCCGGTCCTGGGCGAGGATGTGCTGGTCACCGGCGCCGGCCCCATCGGCATCATGGCCGCCGCGGTGGCCAGGCATGCGGGGGCCCGGTTTGTGGTGATCACCGACCTGAACGATTACCGGCTCGAACTGGCCCGGCGAATGGGCGTGACCGTCGCGATGGACGTCCGTCACCAGACGCTGGCGGACGTGCAGCGGCAGCTTGGCATGGCGGAGGGGTTCGACGTGGGCCTCGAAATGTCGGGCAACCCGACGGCCTTCCGCGACCTGCTGGCGAACATGTGTCATGGCGGCCGCATCGCCCTGCTGGGCATCCCGCCGGCGCCGGTGGCCATCGAATGGAGTCAGGTGATTTTCAACATGCTCACGATCAAGGGCATTTACGGTCGCGAAATGTACGAAACCTGGTACAAAATGACGGTCATGCTCCAGAGCGGGCTGGACATTCGCCCGGTGATCACCCACCGCTTTCCCTTCACGGAATTCGAGCAGGGTTTCCGGACAATGATCTCGGGCCAGTCGGGCAAGGTGATCCTGAACTGGCGTTGACCCGGGCCGCCCGTTGACCAATGCTCCGGCATGAACACGCGGCGCGAACTCCGGGATGACCCAAGCGGCGGGGCGCGGGGCGGCACCGATCGCCGCCAGGGCGGTTGAAATCAAAGGAACAAGCTGTGTTTGGGGCCTTCCAACAACATCTGCAGACGCAACTGGGCGATCTCCAAAAGCAGGGGCTTTACAAAAGCGAACGCGTGATCTCCACCCCCCAGGGGGTCCGCGTGCGCGTCAACGGCGGTCCGCCCGTCCTCAACCTCTGCGCCAACAACTACCTCGGCCTCGCCCAGCACCCGGCGGTCGCCGCCGCCGCCCGCAACGCCCTTGAGCAATGGGGTTACGGTCTGGCCTCGGTCCGCTTCATCTGCGGCACGCAGTCGCCGCACAAGCAACTCGAACAAAAACTCAGCGCCTTTCTCGGCACCGAGGACACCATCCTTTACAGCTCATGCTGGGACGCCAACGGCGGCGTGTTCGAAACCCTGCTCCGTCCCGAGGACGCCGTGATCTCCGACGAACTCAACCACGCCAGCATCATTGACGGCATCCGGCTCTGCAAGGCGCAGCGCCTCCGCTATCGCAACAACGACATGGCCGATCTCGAGGCCCGGCTGCACGAGGCGAAAACTGCGCGCTTCCGGCTCATTGTCACCGACGGCGTTTTCTCGATGGACGGCTTCATCGCCAACCTGCCGGCGATTTGCGACCTGGCCGAACGCCACCAGGCGCTCGTCATGGTGGACGATTCGCACGCGGTCGGTTTCCTGGGACCCAAGGGGCGCGGCACGCCTGAATTTCACTCGGTGGCGGGTCGCGTGGACATTCTGACCGGCACGCTCGGCAAGGCCCTGGGGGGCGCGAGCGGCGGCTATATCAGCGCGCGGAAGGAGACCATCGAACTGCTGCGGCAGCGCTCGCGGCCCTATCTCTTCTCGAACACCATCGCGCCCCCGGTCGTCGCCGGCGCGCTCAAGGCCTTGGAATTGCTGGGCGAATCCACGGTATTGCGCGACCGACTCGAGGCCAACACCCGGTTTTTCCGCGCGGGGCTTGCGCAGGCCGGCTTTCAGATCCTGCCCGGCGAGCATCCGATCGTGCCCATCATGCTCGGCGACGCGGCCCTGGCGCAAAAGTTCGCGGCGGCGATGCTCGATCAGGGCGTGTACGTCGTCGGCTTTTTCCATCCGGTCGTGCCCGCCGGGAAGGCGCGCATCCGCACGCAAGTCTCGGCGGCTCATGCGCGCGAGGACCTTGAGTTCGCGCTGACCGCGTTCGCGCGGGTGAAGCGCGACCTGCGGCTGTAGCGAGGGACCGGCGCCTGCATCTTCGCGATCCCGTGGCAAAGCTCCCGCATGGCCCGGACCGCGGCCGGAGTTGAAGAGTGCCCTCGCCAACCTGCGCCAGACACGGCTGCGACATCGTAAGGTGATTGATGTTTCGTCAACCCCACGATGACGTTGAGGCCGGTGGGATGAGCCGCGGCAGATTTCGTTGCGAGCGTTCCGTCGGCGGTTTAGTCTGAACGCGTGAAACTCTCGGTGAAAAGCGATTACGCCGTCCGCGCCGTCTTTGGCCTGGCCCGGGCCTTCCGGACGCGCGACGTCTGCCGGGTGGACGACCTGGCCGCGGAACAGGGCGTGCCCGCCAACTACCTGGTCCAGATTCTAATCGAACTGAAATCAACGCACCTCGTCAAAAGCGTCCGCGGCAAGGAAGGCGGTTACTTGCTGGCCCGGCCACCCGCGGAAATCAGCCTCGGCGACGTCCTCCGGGCCATTCACGGGGAAATTTTCGATTCCCCGGCGCTCTCGGACACCCAATGCCCGCCGCCCTTGCGCCATGCCTGGGAGAAACTTCAGTCGGCGGTCACCCGCACGGCCAACGCGATCAACTTCCAGGACCTCGTCGAAGACGCCGACCGATCCAAGATGTATTACATCTAGGCGCAGCCGACGAATTCCGTGACCACCGCGATCCAGGCTGTTCTCCCGGCAGCAGGCGTGATTCCCTTCGCCCGCTTCATGGAACTTGCCCTTTACCACCCGGAGGAAGGTTATTACGAGCGTTGTGCCCGGCACATTGGCCGGGGTGGCGATTTTTTTACGAGTGTCAGCGTAGGCTGCGTTTTTGGTGAGTTGCTGGCCTTTCGCTTCGCCGCCTGGCTTGCCGATATGACCGGTCCAATCCAACTGGTCGAAGCCGGCGCCCACGATGGCCGTCTGGCGGCGGACGTGCTCGGGTGGTTTCGCGGCGGGCGCCCCGATCTGTTTGCCCGCCTGGAATACTGGGTGCTCGAACCCTCCGATCGCCGGCGCGGCTGGCAGACCCGAACCCTGGCCGCCTTCCCGGGCAAAGTGCGTTGGTTTGCCGACTGGCGGTCGGTACCGGCGCCCGGCGTCAACGGGGTGATCTTCGCAAACGAATTGCTGGACGCATTCCCGGTGCGGAGGTTCGGCTGGGACCGCGCCGCGCAACGGTGGTTCGAATGGGGCGTGGCGTGGGCGAACGGCACTTTTCAATGGCGGCGGCTGGAACTGCCGGACGGCGACACGGGTCCCACTGTGCCCGCCAGCCTCCTGCCGGCATTGCCGGACGGCTACATCGTCGAATCCTGTCCGGCGGCGCTGGATTGGTGGCGTGCCGCCGCGCAGACACTCCGGCACGGCCGGCTCCTGACGCTCGATTTTGGCCACGCGGCGGAGACGCGTTTCCGGGCGGAACGACCGGGCGGTTCGTTGCGTGCCTATTATCGTCACCACCTCAGCGACAACCTCCTGGCCTGCCCCGGCGAACAGGATCTGACGGCCGATGTGGATTTCGGCGCGCTCCAGGAGGCCGGCGAACGGACCGGTCTGCAAACCGACGGTTTCTGGCGCCAGGGGGAATTCCTCGCGCGCATCCTGGCGGACCTCGAACGCGCGCCCACCGCGTTCGCGGCCTGGACGCCGGCACGACTGCGGCAACTCCGCACCCTGCTGCACCCCGAGCATTTGGGGCATGTGTTCCGCGTGCTCCAGCAGACCCGCACGTGAACCACGATGGAATCGAGCGACCTCATCCTGGTTTGTTTCGCCTTGACCACCGAGACCGGACCGTTTCGGCGAGTTGCCCGCCAGCGACCGCGGGTCCGCATCCTCGTCACCGGGATGGGACCGCGCAACGCCGAGGCCACGCTGCGCACCTGGCTCACCCGCAACCGGCCGGCATGGGTGGCCACCTGCGGCTTCGCGGGCGGGCTCGACCCGGCCCTTGAGCACGGTGCCGTGGTGTTCGAAGCGGACCAGGACTTCCCGCACTCCGCGGCGTTGCTGGCTGCGGGCGCCCGCGCCGGGAGGTTTCACTGCTCCCCGACCATCGCCGTCACGGCCGCCGACAAACAACGGCTCCGGGAAGAAACCGGCGCCGCCGCCGTGGAAATGGAATCCGGCGTGATCCGCGCGGTGTGCCGCGAACACGGCGTTCCCAGCGCCACCGTGCGGGCGATCTCGGATGTCGCCCGAGAAACGCTGCCACTGGATTTCAACCGGCTGGCCGCGCCGGACTGGCGTGTGGATTATTTCAAGCTCGCCGGCGCGATTCTAGGCACGCCCGGCAAACTGGGCGAACTCCTCCGCCTGCAGCGTCAAACCCGCCAGGCGGCGGTTCGCCTGGCCGCCGTGTTGGCGGCGGTCACGGCCGGCTGAGAGGCGCGCCCTCCGCGGCCGCAGGCGCGGCCACACGCCCGGGCTTGGCGTGCTCGCTGTAGCTGATGAAGCCGGCGCCGATCACGATGAGCGCCACGCCGACCCAGCGGACGGCGGACACCTGCTCTTGAAGGAAAATGATCGCCGCGAAGGTGGCGAAAACAAAGCTCAGGCCCGTGAGCGGCCAGAGAAAACTGATGTCGCTCCGGCCCATCAAAATGAGCAGGCAGAGAAAAAACAGGGCTTCGAAGAACACGCCGCCCAGGATGGCCGGGCTGGTGACGCCGGTTTTCACCACGCGGACGATCTCGCTGAGGCTGACGGCCTGCAGGTCGCCGATGCGGGTGATGCCTTTTTTGAGCATGACCACGCCCGCCGACTCGCAAGCAAGTCCGATGAGGAGGATAAGCAGAAGTTTGATCATGTTATAAATCCTGGTAGCGGATCAGCCGGATGCCCAGCCGGGCGACCTCGGCCCTGACCCGCGGGCTGACGAGGGCCGCGGCTTCGTGGGGAAATTCGTCGAGCGAAGGGTGCGAGTAAAGCTCCGAATCGCCCGCCGGCAGGCGCGGCAGCAGGCGCAGAATATAATCCTCATTCACCCGGCCGTTTTGCAGCAGCCCAAACACGGCGCCGGTGAAACGTGCCCGCCGGCGCCGGAGCGCTGGCCGCGCCCACCGAGCCAGCAGGTTGAAGATGACGGCGTGGCTGACGCGGTAAAGCCACCGGCCGCGGGCGATCGAAGCGTTCAACCAAAACCGGTCCCGCGTCAGCCGCACGCGGAACGGCTCGCCGGCCGTCTCGGCGAGCAGCAGGCGGAGCACCGTCGGGTGCAGATGAAGATTCACATGGCCGTTGATGTGATCGAGCGGCAGGCCGGTGGCACGGAACCGCTCGATTTGGGCGGCAATTTCGCGGCGCAAGGGTTCGCGCAAACCGCGACGAAAGAAATAACGCAGGCCGGCGGCGACCGGGCTGTCGGGCAGGTTGCCGTAAGCGTCGGCGAGCCCGTGGAGCTGCTCCGGCGGCAGGATCGCCCGGCTGACGGCCAGGCTCAGGTGCAAACCGACGCCCAAACGCGGATGGTCCCGCGCCAGGCGGACGGCCTCGTCAAACGCCGCGCCGTTCACCATGAGGCTCGCCGTGGTCAGAATGCCCTCACGGTGGGCGGCGATCACCGCGGCGTTGATGGTGGCCGACCGGCCAAAATCGTCGGCGTTGACGATGAGCCGCCGGGGTGGGACGGGCTCAGCCATAACCCGGGCTCAGGCTGCCGGTCTTTAACCGCCACCAGGCGCGGGCAATGAGCGCCAGCTTGTGGACCTTGCTCAGCCGCACCGGACATGGTCCGAAGACATTGAAGCCACGCCGTTCGAGCTTCCGCAGCAGCCGCCAGTAAACCGTCGCCATCAGTTCGGCGGCAACCAGCGCGCGCCCCTCGCCGGGGGGCATCAATTCCCTTGCCTGACGGAAGAAGCCCCGCGCCCGGTCGGCAACACTCGCCGCCAGGGCCCGATAGGAAGGGGAATAGTGGTGCGCGAGCACGTCGCTTTCGCGGACGCCAAACCGCGCCAGCTCGGTCTGCGGCAGGTAAATGCGGCCGCGATCGGCGTCGCTGCTCACGTCCCGAAGAATGTTGGTAAGCTGGAGCGCCTTGCCGAGCGCGGTGGCGTACCCGGTGCACTGCGGGTCCTGGCAGCCAAACACAGCGATGCTCAGCAGGCCAACGACGGAGGCAACCCGGTAGCAGTAAAGGTCGAGCTCGGCATAACCGGCATACCGGAACGTGTCGAGGTCCATTTCACACCCGCGGATCAGGTCGTCAAAATGGATGAAAGGCAGGCCATAATGTTGAATGACCGGTTGCAGTTCCTGGTTCACGGCCAACTGCGGGCGGCCGCCTTCGCAGGCGAGGCGGATGTCCTCGCGCCAGGCGGCCAACCGCGCGCGCCGCTCAGCCATCGGCACCGCGTCCTCATCGGCCACGTCGTCCACCTCGCGACAGAAGGCGTAGAGGGCGGACATGGCCGAGCGCCGGTCATCCGGCAGCAGGAGAAGGGCCGGCGCGAGATTGGAAGCGCTCTGGCGGGTGATGGACTGGCTGACGGGGACGCTCACATCACGGTCGGCGGGGTGCCCTCGGGCCGGGGTGGCGGCAGGCCGCCGGTTTCAGCCAACGTCGGATTTCGGCCCCGATGCTCGCGCTTCTGGCGGCGCCGGCGATGATGATGATGGGAGGTGGGTTCCTCCTCCGAAGTTGCCGGCGCCGCCGTCGGGGCCGGCTCCGACCGATGGTGGTGGTGATGGTGGGAAGAATGGTGCCGCGACCGACGGCGAAGATAGACGGCCCAGATGATCAGGAGCACCAGAACCCCGATGCCCGCGCCCAACACAATCAAGAGATCCTGGGCGGGACCGGCGGCGCGGATCAGCCCCGGTTGCTGATCCGCGGCGGCGACCGGCGCCCCGACGGCGAGAAGCAGGGTCATGACACCGGCTCCTTGCCGCTGGCCGCCGCTTCATCCTCGGGATCCAGCCCGCCGGGCAGGTTGAGACGTTGCATCCGGTAACGGAGCTGGTGTCGGGTAAGCTTGAGCTGCTCGGCCGTCTTGTTGAGACTGTAGTCGTTCTGTTCCAGCATATTCAAAATAACTTCCCGTTCGTAATTGGTTTTGAGTTCCTCCAGCGAGGCCGCCGGTGCCGCCGGATCGGCCTTGCGCAACCGCGTCTCCAACCGGAAATCCGGCAGGCTGGCGGCCAGGACCTCCTCCGAAGTTTCCAGGATCACGGCGCGTTCCATGGCGTTGCGCAGCTCGCGGACATTTCCCGGCCAATGGTGGATGCTCAGTTTCTGCCGCGCCGCCGCGGACAGGCCGCCGATCCGCTTGTTCATGACCAGGGAGAAATGTTGGAGGAAATGCTCGGCGAGCAGGATGATATCGGCGGCCCTTTCGCGCAACGGCGGCGGGCAGAGTTGCACGACGTTGAGGCGGTGGAAGAGGTCCTCGCGGAAATGGTCCTCACTGATCGCTTTGATGATGTCACGGTTGCTGGCCGCGATCAACCGCACGTCCACCTGGAGCTCCTGGTTGCCCCCCACCCGGGTGAACGTGCCGTCCTCCAGAAATCGCAGCAGCTTCGCCTGCAGCGGCCGGCTCATGTCGCCGATCTCGTCGAGGAAGATCGTGCCGCCATCCGCCTCCTCGACCCGCCCGATCTTCTGGCGCATGGCGCCGGTGAAGGAACCCTTCTCGTGGCCAAAGAGCTCGCTTTCGAGCAGGGCTTCCGGAATCGCGGCGCAGTTGATGCGGATGTAATTGCGGTCGCGCCGTTCGCTCAGCGAATGCAGGGCGCCGGCGATGAGTTCCTTCCCGGTGCCGCTCTCGCCGAGGATGAGGACGGTCGCGTTGGTCGGGGCGACGGTCTGGATGAGCTGGCGGAGTTCGCGCATCCGGGGGGACTCCCCGATGATCTGTTCGAGGCGGTAGGGCTCGTTGGCCCGGGCGCGGAGCGAGGCGTTTTCCTGCAGCAGCCGGTAATCCCGGGCGCAACGGTCCACCGCGTGTTTCAGCTCGTCCGGATCGAACGGCTTGCCCAGGTAATCAATCGCCCCGCATTTGATGGCGTCCACCCCCTGCCGCGTGTCGGAGTAGGCCGTGATCACCAGCACCGGAAGCTGGGGCCAGCGGGCCCGGATGGTTTTCATCAGCTCGAGTCCGCTCATGCCCCCCAGCCGGACGTCGGTGATGACCATGAAGAATTCGCCCTGGATGAGCATCTTCAGCGCCTGCTCGGCGGACTCCGCCGCGCGCACTTCGTAACCGTCCGCGGACATGATCGTCTCACACGTGAGACGCATGTTCTTCTCGTCGTCCACGAACAACAGCGGTGGCAGTGGCAGGCTCATTTGCGCAAACGCATCAAAGTCTTGGCGGGAAACTCTAGGATGAAGCGCGTTCCCTTTCCAAGCTCAGATTCCGCGCGCACCCGCCCGCCATAAAGTTCGAGGTTGTGCTTGACGATGGCCAGGCCGAGACCGCTGCCCTTCTCGCGGGTCGTGAAGTAGGGCTCGAAAATGCGCTCGAGATGCTCCGGGGCGATGCCCGGCCCATCGTCCGCGATGGTCACCACAATGGCATGGTTCTCGCCGTGAGTGGCGCCGATCCGGACCTGCCCGCGGCCGTTCATGGCCTCGCGGGCGTTCTGGAGAACGTTGACGAACACTTCGGAGACATGGTTCTGCTGGGCCAGGAGGCTGGGCAAGGCGTCGGCATAGTCGCGGTGGATCTGGATTTCGTATTTCACCGCCGGCGGGAAGACCTGCAAAATGGCCTTTTCGAGTTCCTCCCGCACGTCCAGGCGTTCGATGCAACCGTCGGCCAGCTTGGCATAGCCCATGAGCTGGGTGATCAGGCGGTCGGATCGCTCGACCTCCTCACGGATGATCTGGATTTGCTGGGTGATCGTTTTGCCCTCCTTGACCGTGCGCTGCAGCGTGTAGGAGGCGTTGTTGATGATGGCCAGCGGATTTTTCAACTGGTGGGCGATCTCGGCCGCGAGCCGGCTCGAGAGCTGCAACTGCTCCCGGCGCAGCGCCAGTTCGTTCTGTTCCTCAACACGGCGGCGCTGCCGGTCCAGCACCAGTTGCAGGCCGTAACACCAGGTCATGACGGCCAGCAGCAACGCGATCCGGAGCAAAAACGGTCCGAGGGGAACCGGGAAACCGCCCAGTGGCGACGCCGGCTCGCCGTTGTCGTCCGCCGCCAGCAACGCCATCCGCTCCGCGCCCATCAGCGATGCCTCCACCAGCACCGCGGTCGCGTAGAACGCGCACATCATCAGATTCAAAGCGATCTGCGGCAGGGCGGCGCCGAGGCTCACACAATTGCGCAGGATGAGGAGCGGATAGAGCCAGAAGAGCGAGCTCTTCAACCCGCCGGAGATAACGATCAGGGCGCCCAGAAAGGCCCCGTCGGCCGCCGCGATCGCGAATACCGTCCGTTGCACCACGGCGAACGCGACCTGCCGCATGCCGAACAAAACGAAGGCCGCGCCGATGTTCAGCGCCAGGTAGCCCAGAAAACCGTACTGCACCGCCCGCTGGGCCGCGGTCCGCACGTCCGTCCAGTTGGACCAGTAGAGAAAGTAGAACACGACCGCCAAAATGATGGCTTTGGCGGCCAGACCGATGTCGCGCTCGGCCACTTGAATTCGCCATTCCTGCTGGTCGCGATCCGGCGCGGACATCACGCCCAGCTTCAGCAGTGACTTCATGGATTGCCAATGGAACGACATGTCTCCAACCCTTCGACCACGGTTTGCCTGCCCAGCTAAGCAAGCATTTCCAATGCCTGGGTGGCGATCCGGTCCACGGGCCACATGCGCCCGATTCCCTCGTAACCGCAGGCCAGCAGCCCTTCGTCGGGCCCCACAAACACGACCCCTCGCGCGCGCAGCGTGGCGACGTTCGCCTGGGTGGCGGGGTGCAGCCACATCTTCCCGTTCATCGCCGGCGCCACCAGCACCTTCGCCTCCGGGTTCAAGGCCAGCGCCATGCAACTGAGGGCGTCGTCCGCCAGACCCAGCGCCATCTTGGCGAGGAAGTTCGCGGTGGCCGGCGCCACCAGGAACAGGCGCGCCTCGTCCGCCAGGTGAATGTGCGTGGGCTGCCATCCGGCGGTTTCGTCGTAAAGATCGGTCACCACCGGCCCGCGCGTCAACGAACGGAACGGCACCGGCGTCACAAACCGCTGGGCCTCCGCGGTCATCACCACCCGCACCACGCCACCCGCTCTGGCAAGTTGACTGGCCAGGTCCACCGCCCGGTGGGCGGCAATCGAACCCGTCACTCCCAACACAATCGTTTTGCCTTCGTTCATAGTACCTGCCCCCCGGCCTCCAGTTCCGGCCTCGCCGCCCGGACTGGTCGCATCTTCTCGGCTTCGTAGATCGCCGCCACCCGCCGCAGGGTGTCGGTGATGCTGCGGCTGACGACCAGGTAATCGAATTGCCGCCCATGCGCCATTTCCGCCCGGGCCGCCGCCAGCCGGCGGCGAATCACCCCGGGCGCATCCTGTCCGCGCCCCACCAAACGGCGTTCCAACTCCGCCAGCGACGGGGGCACCATAAACACAGTCACCAGCGACCGGCTCAGTCCGGGGTCCGCCGCCGCCAGGGCACGAATGCTCGCTGTGCCCTGCACGTCCAGGGTGAGCAGCAAATCCCGCCCCACACGCAATGGCTCGAACACACTCGCGCGCAAGGTCCCGTAGGACTGGCCGTACACCGTCGCGTGCTCGAGGAACTCACCCGCCGCCAGCCGGCGCGCAAACTCGCCGGGAGTCAAAAAATGATAGTCCACGCCGTCGCGCTCGGTTCTGCGCGGCCGACGTGTCGTGCAGGTCACCACCCGTTCCAGGCCGGGCGTCTTCGCCAGCAGGCGTTCGCAAATGGTCGTCTTTCCGGCACCCGACGGCGCCGAGATCAACAACAACACCGGCACTGGCTGAGCCTCACTCATACGCCGCCCCCGGCCCTGATGTTCGCGCCCGCACCGGGGATCATTCGATGTTCTGCACCTGCTCACGGAATTTCTCCAGCTCGGCCTTCAGCGTCACCACGGCGCGCGCAATCGCCCCGTCATTGGCCTTGGACCCGATGGTGTTCACCTCGCGATTGAGCTCCTGTGCCAGAAAGTCCAGCGTGCGCCCGACCGGCTCATCCGATCCGAGGCAGTCGTCAAACTGCCGGAAATGACTTTGGAGCCGGGTCAACTCCTCGGAAATGTCCGAACGATCGGCGAAGATCGCCACTTCCTTCAGCAGCCGTTCATCATCGGCAACCAGATCTTCCACCCCGGCCTGGCGCAACCGCTCGCACAACTGTTCCTGGTAGCGCCGGGCCACCCCGGGCGCCAGGCGCTGCACCTGGATCGCAACCCGGCGCATCGCGGCGACTCTCGTCTTCAAGTCCCGCGCCAGGTGCGCCCCCTCGCGCGCCCGCATCCGGACCAGCCGCGTCAGGGCTTTTTCAAGCGCCGAACGAACTGCCGGCCAAAAGGCCTCGGCATCGGCCGGGGGGCTCTCCGTCTCGACCACACCCGGCAGCCGGAGCAGCGTGTCCAGTGACAGGCGCGACTCCAGCTTGAGACTCCGGGCGAGGCGCCGGGCCGCTTGAACGTAGGCACGCGCAATAGGCTGGTTTAACTGGACCCGTGCGGCCTGACGGTCTTTCGCCGCGACCAGCCCCACCCGCAGCGTCAACCGTCCACGGGCCACGCGGCGATTGACTTCGTCGCGCACCAACGCCTCCAGCGATTCCAGTTCACGCGGCAGGTTCACCTGGATCTCAGATTGCTTGCGGTTCACCGCGCTGGCTTCGACCGTCACTTTGAAGCCGTCCTGCGAGCTTTCTCCGCGCCCGTACCCCGTCATGGATCTCATGCCGCGTAACTATGAGAAAAGACACGCTGGCACGCGAACAAAATCGCGCCGCCGTCGGGCACGAAACCACCTCAACACGGAACCGGATCGCCGGCGACCCACAACTTGCTTGCGTCCAGAAACAGGATCGGCGTAGCATTTCCGCTGCTGGGATGGGGGTGATGTGGACCAGTCCGGTTCTCTCCGTCCGGCAACCGCGATGGCGACTTCCGGCCAACATTGGGAACCCCGCATCGTTCGGGGCGAACTCGGGAATTCATCCGCGCGCCGTTCCGGCCAACCGCCGGCCAGCGACCGCATCGTCCAACTCCGGACGGAGTTGTCGGCCACTGCCTGGCTCACCCACGCGCTGGATACGGTCCCCGACCCGGCGATGATTCTCAACCGCGACCGCGAAATCGTGTACGCAAATCAGCCGGCAAGTCTGTTCGCCGGCACGACCGACTGGCGCGATGTCACCGGCCTCCAGCCCGGGGAACTCTTCAACTGCCGGAACGTGCGACCCGGCCCGGGCCGCTGCGGCACGGGGCCGGCCTGCAAGGTCTGCGGGGCCTTTCGGAGCATCATCGAGGGTCTCGAAGGCCGAAGCGCCAGCCGCGAATGGCGGATCCTCCGCCTGCGGCCCGGCGGCGAGGAACCCTTGAACCTGCGGGTCTCGGTGACTCCGTTCGACTGGCGCGGCGAACGTCTCGTTTTGCTGTTCGCAGGGGACGGCCGGAGCACCCAGCGCCGCCTGGCCCTGGAGCGCCTCTTCCTCCGCGGTCTGAGGGTTTTTCCGCCCACCCGTCATTAACGGCTTTTGCGCCCCCGCCCCGGGGCGCGGGGCCCTGCCCTCGCAGCCCAGGAAGGCGTTGTTCCCGCGAGCGATACGCCGGACGTGGTCCGCCACGGAACACGCCCCGCGCCTGGGCGTGGGGCGTCTTCAGACAATGACCGAACCACCGGCTCAACCGCCCACCGAGGCGAGTTCCTCCTCGCCTTCCACGTTGATGATCTTGAACTGTTCGGCATGGAAGCCCGGTTCCGGCCGGAACGACAGCTTGCCGAAGTATTTCTTCTCCATCTCGATGATCAGCCTCTCGTCCTCGGTGCGGAGCCGCTCCAGGACGGTGGGGTTGACCAAGATGCGGAGCTGGAAGTCGGATTCATCGCGCTGGCGCTTCTTGAGGATCTCGGCCAGCTTGCGCTGGATTTCCACGCTCATGGTGACCGTGCTCTTGACTTTGCCGCGGCCCTTGCAATACGTGCAATCGTCATACACCGCCTCGCGCACGCTTTCGGAGTGGCGTTGGCGGGTCATCTCCATCAGGCCAAGCTGGGAAATGGGCAGGATGTGCGTCTTGGCCCGGTCGCGCTTGAGGTTCTGCCGCATCCGCTGGTGCACCTGCTGGCGATCGCGGTGGGCTTTCATGTCAATGAAATCGAGCACAATCAGGCCGCCCATGTTGCGCAGGCGGAGCTGGCGGCAGATCTCGTCCGCGGCTTCGAGGTTCACCTTGAGGATCGTGCCTTCTGCGTCCTTGCCGCCCTTGTGCCGGCCGGTGTTGACGTCAATGGCGACCAGCGCCTCGGTTTCATCCACGACCAGGTAGCCGCCGCTCTTGAGCGGCACCTGGCGGGAAAAGGTGGTTTCCAACTGCCGCGAGATGTTGAAGCGGTCGAAGACCGGTTGCGCCTCGCCGTAGAGTTTGACCTTCGAGACGGAACGCCAGGAAACCCGGCCGATCATCTCCTTGATGCGCTCGAACTGCACCGAGTTGTCCACGACGATGCGCTCGACATCCTCGGTCAGGAAATCGCGGACGGTGCGCTCAACGAGGTCCGGCTCCTGGTAAACGCAGCACGGGGCCGGCTTCCGGCTCATCTTGTCCTGCACCTGCTTCCACTCCTCGAGCAGCAGCGCCAGGTCGCGCACGAAATAGCGGGCCTTTTGGTCCTCGCCCGCCGTGCGGATGATGACGCCCATCCCCTCGGGCAGTTTGAGCTTGCGGACGATTTGCTTGAGCCGCTGGCGCTCCTCGTGGTTCTCGATCTTGCGCGAGACGCCGCACTGGTCCGAGTTCGGCAGAAGCACCAGGAAACGGCCCGGCAACGCGAGGTTGGTCGTGACCCGCGGGCCCTTGGTGCCGATCGGCCCCTTGGTCACCTGAACGATGATCTCGCTGCCCGACGGGTAAAGCCGGGGAATGTCGCGCTGCGTGATCCGCGGCTTCTCGCGCGGCTTCTTGTCTTCGCGTTCGACCAGCTCGATCCCGCTGTCGAAACCGTTGGGCACGATGTCCCAGTAATGCAGGAAGGCGTTCTTCTCGAAGCCGATGTCCACGAAGGCCGCCTTCAAGCCGTCTTCCAGATTCCGGACCTTGCCCTTGTAGATGCTGCCCACGAGGCGCTCATCCTCCGTGCGTTCGATCGTGAACTCCTCCAGCCGGCCTTCCTCGAGGACGCCCACCCGGATCTCGAGCGACTCGGCATTGATGATGACGTCCTTGTGGGAGCGTTCAATCGGCTTGATGAAGCGCTGGACGCGTTTGATGACCTTTTCAGCGGCGGCGCGGAGGCTCTGAACGAGGCCCTGCGGCGGGGTTTTCACGGGCACCGGCTTGAAGTCAGGTTCCTCCTCGACCTGTTCGGGCGTGTCGAAGTGCGGCTGGCGATATTCCCGGCGGCGGCCGTCGCTGGGCGCGGGCGCGGGGGGGCTGGCGGGAGCATCCGCCGGCAGGCCGGCCGCCACGTTTTCGGCGCGCGTCACTTCGACCTCGTGCCGGCGCTGGTCAAAGACGTTGTCGTCCGTGTCCTTTTCACCCAGGGCGGCAGCGCGGGCCTCGCTGGCCGCGCGCTCGGGCTTGAAGGACGTTGATTTGCCCGGACGGAAGCGCTGTCCGCCTCGACGGCGGCGATTGTAATTTCGATCATTCATAAGGTTAATTTCAACGATGGAGATAAATATTTTGGAGCAGGCCGAGGGCGACCAGGGAGCACAGGACCGAGGTTCCGCCGTAACTGAGCAGCGGCAGCGGTATGCCCGCCACCGGCATCAGGCGGATGTTCATGCCAATGTTGACGAAGACGTGACAGAACAGCAGCGTTACGACGCCCACGGCCATCAACCGGCCCAGGCGGTCGCGGGCCTGGCCGGCAATCTTGATTCCGCTGAAGAGGATCACGGTGTAGAGCGTGATCACAGTCACGCTGCCGACGAATCCGCTCTCCTCGGCGATCACGGAAAAAATGAAATCGTTGTGCGCCACGGCCCGCGGCAGGTAGCCCAGGGCGTTTTGCGTGCCCTGGCGCCAGCCCTTGCCGGTCAGCCCCCCGGAGCCGACCGAGATCAGCGCCTGCTCCACATTGTGCGCCGCATCGCGGTATTCCTTGAGGGCACGCTGGCGCTCGATTTCGGTGGCCCGCGGCGGCACGAAATCAATTCCGAAATACACCATGAGCCGCCGGCGCTGGTAAGGCTCCACCTTGAATTTCTGCCATTGCGGCGGCAGGAGAAACATCTCGGCCAGCAGCAACGCCACCACCAGCGTCAGGCCCAGGAGGAGGTGGAACAAACGGCGCCCCGGCACCCCGGCCACGAACATCATCACCAGTCCGACCGGCAGCAGGACCAGCGCGGAGCCGAGGTCAGGTTCCTTGAGGACGAGCACGAACGGCAGGATCGTCATGCCCAGCGCCTGCAGGAACGGGCGGAATGGGCGCAGCTCGGACTCCGGCCGGCTGAGATAGTTCGCCATCATCAGAATGAACGCCAGCTTGGCGAACTCGGACGGTTGAAACTGGAAGGGCCCCAGGTCAATCCACCGCAGCGCATTCCATCCGTGCGTGGCCCCGACCTTGGGAATCAATAGCGCCACCAGAAAGGCGATCGCGATCCAGTAAACCACGACGGCGAATCGGGCAATCCGCCGGTAATCCGCCACGCAACTCAACCCCGCCAGGCCGATCCCGAGCACGTACCACGCGCCTTGCCGGAAGTGTTCCAGCCGGTACCACGGCAGACTGGACGAACTTTCCCGGGCCAGCGTGGCGCTGGCGATGAACACCGTGCCGAGCACCATGAGGCCGACGACGGCGACGAGGATCGGCCAGTCGAGCCGCGGCTGACGCTGTTTGAGGGGAATCTCGAGCATATCAGTCGCGGGCGGCCAGCCGCACCGGCGGCGGACGGTTTTCCGAAATACGTTGGGCGATGGCTGCGAAGATCTGCCGGGCCACCGGGGCGCAGGTGCCGCCGCCCGACCCGCCGCTTTCCACCATCACCACCACCGCGTAGCGCGGACTCTCGAACGGTCCGAACGCCACAAACCACGTGATCTTGTCCACCAGCCGCCCGCCCTCCTTGATTTCCGCGGTCCCGGTCTTGCCGCCCACCCGGAAGCCCGGAATCCGCGGCGTCATCCGGCCCGTCGCCCGGTTCAACTGCTGGAAGGCGGCGAAACCCGTGCCCCCCTCCTCCTCCGTGTCCGCCAGCATCGCGGTCCGGATCAGTTCGAGGTGACGCGCCGGCACACCGGCGTCGCGCCGCACACGGACGGGAACGATGTTCGTCAGGCTGTCGCCCAGACCCGCTTCCACCGGCTCGATCCGCGCGACCAACCGTGGCACCAATACGCGGCCGCCGTTGGCGACAGCGGCGGTGACCACCGCCATTTGCAGCGGTGTGGCGGTGATCTCCTGGCCGATGCAAACGTCGGCGAGGTTGCCCGCATTCCAGACGCCGATGACCTCTTCATTGGGCGGAAAATAGCCCTTGACCTCCTGCCGCGTCGGCAGGCCGATCTTCTCGCCGAGACCGAATCGCCGGCCCATTTCCAGAATGCGCTCGCGCCCCGCCCGCAGGCCGTAATGGACGAAATAGGAGTTGCTCGACCGCTTGAAGGCGTGGATGAAATCGTAATCGCCCGGCGGCGCCGTGTCCTTGATCTTCCGGGTTCCGACGAACACGCAGCCTTTGGCCGGATTCTGCCGGTCGGGCTCGACGCGATAAACCTCGTCCGGATTCAGCCCACCCTCGAGGCAGGCGAGCGCGGTGATGAGCTTGAACGCTGAACCGGGGTTGTAGGCGCCCTGCGTGGCGCGGTTGAACATGGCCCGCTGCTGGGGATCGTTCAGGACCGCCCAGCGGGCCACGGAAACGCCGGTGACAAACTCGTTCGGGTCATAGGCCGGGCACGACACCAGGGCCAGCACGTCCCCGTTGCTGGCATCCAGGACGACGGCCGCTCCGCGCACCCCGGCGCCCGCCGATTGCAGCGCGGCGTAGGTCGCCTGCTGCAATGGCAAGTCGAGGGTCAGCGTCACGTTCAGCCCGGGCTCGGCGCTGAGCCAGACGGTTTCGGATTCGCGATAAGAAAGACTGTTGACGACGATGGATTTGACGCCCGGCGTGCCAGCGAGTTGCGCGTCGAGCGCGTACTCGAGGCCGACCGCGCCGTTGTAGCTGGGCATGCTGTAGCTGAACCCGCCCTCATCCTCCTCGCCCGCCGCGTCATCGCGCGAGAGGTAGCCCAAAACATGCGCCACCATCGGTCCGCGCGGGTAATAACGGATCGGCTGGACTTCGAGGTCAATGCCCGGCACTCCGGGAGTCAGTTCCAGAAAGCGCGCCACCTGGGCGGTGGTGAGATTCTCCAGCACCGGCAGCGGCCGGTAGGGCCACTGTTGATGGTGGCGCTGGAATTCACGCGCCCCCAGCGGAATGGGCATCTGCAGCAGCCCGGCCACCGTCTGCACCGTGTTGCTCGCCACCGCGTAGCGAACGGCGGTCGCCAGTTGTTCCCGCTGCGCCCGCGTGAGGCGCCGGCCCGCCCGCCAGCGCGTGAAGACCTGCTCGAATTGCGGACGCAGTTCATCGAGGTAGAGATCCAGGTTGTAACTGGGCCGGTTGTCGGCGAGCACCAGCCCGTTCCGGTCGAAGATTTTTCCGCGCACGGCTGGAATGCGCACCGTGCGGAAGGTCTGGGTTTTCAGGCTGGCCTGGTAACGGCGCGCCGAAACCACCTGCACATACCAGAGACCCGCCAGCAGCGCCAGCAGGCCGGCGAGAACTCCCACCGCCAGCGCCTGCAGACGCCGGTCACCCTTCCGAAGCTGATCAATTACCAGCATGGTTCAGGTGCGACCCCGCTTGATCTCCCGGTCCGGACGAAAGGATGACGCCGGCTCGACCGGGTACGCAAACAGCGCCGCCAGGTTCTCGACCCCACGGCAAACGAGGGGCGTCAACAACGCGCCGGCGCCCGCGATCACCACCCCTTGCCACAACGAACCCCAGCCCAGCAAGGGGTGTTCGCCCAGCGTCAGCAGCAGAAGCAGTTTCGCCACGCTGACGCCCACCGCGGCCAGCGCGCCCAGCACGGCCTGGGCATAGGCGACCTCCCGCAGCAGCAGGTCCCGCCACCGGTTCAAGGCGAACCCAATGACAAACAACGGCAACACGCTCACGCCCAGCGGATTCGCGGACAGCGCGTCCAGCGCCACCCCGCCCGTCACCGCCACCAGCGCCACCAGCGCCACGTCGCCGTTCAGGGCGGCGCTGACCACGACCGCAGGCAGGAGGCTGGGTTGCGCGCCCAGCCAGCGCCGGGGCAGGTCCAGCGTGGCTTGCGCGAACACACCCAGCAGGGCGAGCAGCAACAATAGGATGACGCGCGGCCAGTTCATGGGAGCAGCACCAGTACTTCCGAAAGCCGGCTGGTGTCGGCCAGAAGTTTGATCCGCGCCTCGGTGGACAGCCCGTAGCCCACGGTGCGCGAATCCACCACCATCCCCACCGGAAGCCCGCCCGGGAGCACCCCGCCCAGGCCGCTCGTGAACACCGTCTGCCCCGCCTTCAACGCGCTGTTGCGGGGCAGATGCGTCAGGTCCACCAACCGGTGGTCCAACACCCCGGCCGACGGCGCGGTAATCACCCCCTGCTCGCCCGTCTCGCGGACCACGACGGGGACGCGGCACTTGGGATCGCCCACGAAGACGACCTGCGCCGTGCTCGGTCCAACGTCCGCCACGCGTCCGACCAAGCCCTCGGGGCTGATGACCGGCAGGTTCGGCCGCAAGCCATCGCGGCTGCCGCGGTCAATCAGCAGCGTACGCCACCAGTTTTCGGGGTCGCGGGCGATGACTTTCGCGGCGCGGGCGTGCCAGCCGGGTTGTGCCTGCCAGCCGAGCAACTGGCGGAGCCGGTCATTCTCGCGGCGGGCTTCGGCACCCTGCAACGCGTCGAGGCGAAGCTGTTGGTTTTCCTGACGCAGCCGTTCGAGTTCCTGCGTCAGGCTGCGCCGGGTGACCAGGGCGCTGGTCCCCAGATCCATGAGGGTTTGGCCCGAGCCGACCAGGCCGAAAAGGGGCAGAAAAAGGGCGCCGATGGCGAACTTGGTGCGGCCAGCCGCGCGCTCCGGCAGGTTCAGAAGAACCACCGTCAGCAACGTGACCGCCGTCCAAGCGACGTGATGCGGCCTATTCAACATTCGTCAACCCCGTCATTTGCACGGGGCGAACGCACGCCGGCGAGCCGGCGGGAGGCAATCAAGTGGAGGAAGAGGCTACTCTTTTGAGAAATTGGAGTTCCTGCAACACCCGGCCCGTGCCCTCGACCACCGCGGTTAGCGGGTCGTCGGCGATGTGAACGGGCAGATACGTTTCCTCCGCCACGAGGCGGTCAACGCCGCGCAGCAGCGCGCCGCCGCCCGCCATGACGATGCCCCGATCCACAAGATCGGCGGCCAGTTCGGGCGGACAGCGTTCGAGGGTGATGCGAATGGCTTCCAAAATACTGGACAGAGGCTCTTTCAGGGCTTCCCGGATTTCCTCGGAGCGGACGTTGATCGTTTTCGGCAGGCCGACACTCAAATCACGGCCCTTGACGTCCATGGTCAGTTCCTGCTCCAGAGGGAAGGCGGAGCCAATTTTGATTTTGATTTCCTCCGCGGTGCGTTCGCCAATCATCAGGTTGTGGGCGCGTTTCATGTAGGCCACGATCGTCTCGTCGAACTCGTCCCCGCCCACCCGGAGACTGCGGCTGAATACAATGCCTGCCAGCGAGATGATCGCCATTTCGCAGGTGCCGCCGCCGATGTCCACGATCATGTTGCCGGCCGGTTCTTGCACCGGCAGGCCGACGCCAATGGCCGAGGCCATCGGCTGCTCGATCAGGTAAACCTCCCGGGCGCCGGCGTGCGTGACCGAATCCTTCACCGCCCGGCGTTCGACTTCGGTGATGCCGGACGGAACTGCCACCACGACGCGCGGGGCAATGGCCTTGCGGTGATGCACGCGCTGCATAAAGTGCCGGAGCATCGCCCCGGTCACATCGAAGTCGGCGATCACGCCGTCCTTCATTGGACGGATGGCCACGATGTTGCCGGGCGTGCGGCCCAGCATTCGTTTGGCTTCCTCGCCCACGGCCAGGACGTTGTTCGTCCCCGCCTGGATGGCCACCACCGAGGGCTCGCGGAGCACAATGCCCCGATCACGCACGTAAACCAGGCAGTTTGCCGTCCCCAGGTCAATTCCAATATCGTTGGAAAACAGGCCTTTAAGTTGCGCCCACATGAAATGTGCCTAGCACGATTGGACCCTAAAAGGACCAAGGCCAAAGCGTCAAGACTATTAACCATCCCGCGCGCAACGCGCAACGTTGCCCGCTCGCCCGCCTCGCCATTTCACGGCGCCACCGGTTCGACCCAGACGCTGCGAAACGACTGCCGCTGCGGATCGTGCAGAAGCTTGCACGGACACCCGTCCACCAACCGCGTCCCATCGTCGCTCAACAACTGCACGCGCCGACAGCCGAACTGGGGATAGACAATGATCGCCTCCGGGTTGATGCCTCGGAACTGGGTGTGCGGCTGGCGACGCGGTTTCGTTCCCGGCCCTTCCCACAGGAACAGGTGCGAGCGCCCGCCACTGCCCGCCGGACCACCCACAATCAAATACCGTCCGTCCACAAACGCCAGATCACGAACCCCCAAACCTCCCAGGTCGAGTTCGATCGGCTCGCCCAACCGGGCGCGCGTGCCCCCAATGACCGCCGTCGGATTGAGCAGCGGCACCAGCAGCGCACGACCATGCGGGACCGGATTCCGGAAGCCGATTAGCAAACGGCCACCGGGCATGCCGCAGATTCCTTCCAGGTTCAGGGCGTCGCTGGCCTTGGGGGCTTTGCCCGCCGCCGCCGCCAGTTCATACCGGGCCAGCGTCGGGGCGGTCACCAGGTCGAACAGAAGCTCCTTGTACGGCTTCCCTTCAGGCACCAGCCCCGGAACGCCGTCCCGCGGCACCACCTTGGTGGCGAAAAGACGATCGCGACTCTCGCGAAACTTCCCGCGCACGTTGCGCCCGTGCGAGGTCAGCCAGTAAATGCGATCACCCACGCGCGTGGCAGCCTCGATGTCCGTCTCCGGCGAGTGCGCGTCCACCTCCAGAAACCGTGTCAGATCAACTTCGCTCACCGGCGGCCCGCCGCGATCGGCATGGTACATACGCAACCGGCTGTCCTCGTCGCTGCCGACAACGAACAGGTTGGTGTCCAGGGCGGCCGCCGCCGAGGCATCGCACATGCCCGTGTAAGCGGTGACCGGCCGCGGCGCCGCCTGCAGCAGCAGCGCCGCCCCCAGCATCAGGCCAGGCAAGCAGACTTGCATCACGATGACACCCCACACCGGTTCGCCGGCGCCGCGGCAGCGGGCCGAAAACCACTCCGTCTGCGCCCCCAGCACCGGGCGGAGCAATGAGAACGATCGCGACCGCCGGCGCGAACTCAGGCCGTGGCCTGCGGCGCCGCGGATGCCGCTTTGCGCCGTCCACGCTTCACCGCCGGTCGCGCCACCGGCGGCGGCTCCGGGGCCGGCGACGGCTCGGGTACCAGCAGCAGATAACGGGCGCATGTGTCGCACATGGCGATGTCCTCGTCCCGCAGCAAGGCGGCGTGGACCCCCGACGCCAGCCTCATCTGACAGCCGGTACAGACGCCGTGTCGCACCAATGCCACGCCCTTCTTGCCTCGCGACCTGAGCCGGTCGTAATGCCCCAGAATCGGTTCCGGAATTTCCTTGCGGAGGGCTTCAACCAACGGCCGGGCTGCCGGCGAATCAGCCTTGGGTCCCAATTCGAGTTCCTGCAACTCGAGCAAACGCTCAATAATCTTCATGTTCGTAACCGGGCTTTTACCCGTCGTCAGGATTCTTGACCCGCGCCGCCGCAAACACCAGCGAATTTCAATTGCCCGCACCGCGTCGAACTGGCTGACTGGCGACCGCCGCCCGGCCGGGTTTCCGGGACAGGTAATTTATACTTATCAATTAATGAAACTTACAAATCGGTTCGCCGGTGCCCTGCTCGCCCTCGCCGCCGCCGCCATGTTGCCCGCCCGCGCCTCCGACTGGGCCGGCTGGCGCGGCCCCTTCCACAACGGCGCCACCTCCGAAACCAACCTCCCCGCCGCCTGGTCGAAGACCAACGGCGTCCGCTGGACCGCCGACCTCCCCGGCCCCGGCGCCGCCACCCCCATCGTTTGGGCCAACCACGTCTTCATTTCGACCACCGACGCCGCCACCCGTTCCCTCCACGCCCTGGACTTCGAGCGCGCCACCGGCCGCCCGCTCTGGACGCACAAGATCGCCGACGGCTTCGCGAAGGACGACCATAGCAACTACGCCTCCCCATCGCCAACCACCGACGGCGAACGCGTCGTGTTTCTCTACGGCACCGGCGACGTCGCGGCGTTCGACTTCGCCGGTCAGCCGCTCTGGTCGCGTCATCTCCAGAAAGATCTGGGTGAGTTCGCCTACCAATGGACTTACGGCGCGAGTCCGCTGTTCTACCGCGCCCGGCTCTACGTGCAGATTCTCCAGCGCAACGAGCCCGTGAACGGCCACGGTCGCACCGATGGCCCGATCCCATCGCTTCTGCTCGCGCTCGATCCCGCCACCGGCCGTACCCTCTGGCAACACACCCGCCCCAGCGAGGCCGTTGCCGAATCCCACGAGGCTTACTCGACGCCCGTCCCATTCGAGTTCGCCGGCCGGCGCGAACTCCTCGTCGTCGGGGGCGACTGCCTGACCGGGCACGACCCGGACGACGGCCATGAACTCTGGCGCTGGGGCACTTGGAACACCAACCGCATCGGTCACTGGCGGCTGGTCCCCTCGCCCGTCGCCGGCGGTGGGGTGGTCCTGGCCTGCGGCCCGAAAGGCTCGCCGGTGTTCGCCATCAAGGCGGGCGGCAGCGGGAAACTCGACGACGGCACCATCGCCTGGCGCACCGATGCCCAGCGCCAGATCACCAGCGACGTGCCGACACCGCTCTTCTACCTCGGCGATTTTTTCGTCCTGAGCGACCTCAAGAAGAACCTCACCCGGCTCGATCCGGCCACCGGTCAGATCAAATGGAGCATCACGACACCCGGCTCAGCCAAGTTCGAGGCCTCGCCCATCGGCGCCGACGGCAAGGTGTATCTCCTCAACTTCCGCGGCGAAGTGGTGATCGTGGACACCGCGGACGGCCGCGTCCGGCAACAAATCCCCATGGGCGACGAGGGCGAGGACCGCGTCCGTTCGAGCATTGCCATCGCCCACGGCGAACTCTTCATCCGCACGACCCGGAAGCTGTATTGCGTGGGCGATTCGTGACCCGAAACCGGCCGCTGGAAACGCCGCAGCTACTTGTCCGTGGCCGACAGCCGCTGGAGGCGAATGTTGCGATAGCGCACAAACTGCTTGGTGAAATCGTCGCCGCCGTGGACCTGCAGCCCGATGCCGCCGGCGTCCGGATGCCGCTTTTCCGTCTCGGTCCAGTCCATGAATTTCACGCCGTTCACCCAGGTGGTGATGTGCGGCGGATTGCCGGCGATGCGGGCGCGCAACTCGTTCCATTGTCCGTGTCGCCAGAAGAACGGCCACGATTCCACCAGCACCGGCAGCGGCGTCGGTGCGCCGGCGTGCTCCTTGATGACCGTCACCTTGTCGGTGAAGCTGAAATTGTAAACCGACGGCTTGGCGCCCAAGCCGCCCTCGCCGTAGATGCCCATCAAGTTGCCGTTCGCGTGGTAGTCAATCATCGCCTGGTAGGCCGTGCCATCCTCCGTGCTGCGCAGAAACAGGCCGCTGTCGGGCCCGAAATCGTTGTTCATCTCCAGCACAATCTCGTAGTCGCTGAACTTCGCGTCGGTGATCAAAATGCCGCCATTGCCGGGAATGTCCTGGCTGCCCACGATGGCACCGTCTTCGACCACCCAACGCCCGCCCGACTTGTGCTGGCTCGCGCTGCTATGGCCGGTCTGCGCGCTGGCGTGCCAGCCGGCCAGCGTCTTGCCGTCGAAGATCGGTTCAAAATCGGCCGCGAGGACGCAGGCCGCGTTCATGGAGACGAGGGCGGCGACCAGCGCCATCACGGATAAAATAGTGGTGTTCATGGGTTCAAACTGGAATGCCGCCGCAACCAAAGCAAGTGGGAAAACGGTAGTGTCCCAATTTGAATGGAGCGTGGCTGTTTCGGAGACCAGCCGCAGCGTTCTCGGCCGGCTGCGGCTGACGCTACGCGCACAGCCGCGCTCCTAGAAACGGCAATTAGAACACTGCCAGGAAAACGCGCCCCACCGCAGGCCTGCGGCGCGCGGGTCTGTGGCGATTGGTTGAGGGTCGAGGGTTGAGGGTTTGTGGGCGGCACAGGGGCGGCATGTCCGGGGACGGCGCGCGGGTCTGTGCCCCGCAGCTCGACAGAAGGCGATGACGCGGCGGAACCATCCATCAGCGGCCATGTTGGCTGGTTTGGTGCGGCTCGCAGAACCGCGGTCCGGGTTGGGCAGCTTTTGCTTGAGTTTTGGCGACCGATCCCCATGCTTCGCCGAACATTTGTTATGAACCACCGCCCCGCCCGGCTTCCCGGCCCCGCCCCTTCCACCGCGATTCTCCTGGTCTTTCTCGTCCTCGGTGAATTCTTCGGCGCGACCGCCGCGACCACCAACGCCCCGGCGCCGGCCGCGCCGCCCGCTCCTCCGTTGCGCGTGGCCGACCAGTTCCTCCTGGCCATCCCTAAGTCCGGGTTTGGCAAGGATTACCTGTTCAGCGCCTCGCTGATTCCGCAGGCGCAGGTCGCCACCAGCCATGGCCTCGCCGGCAAGATCGTCCGCTTCGAGTTGTTCCCCGACGGCGTGGACCTTTACGAATCCACCAAGGGCCTGGTGGTCACCGAGGACCTGCCGGCGCGCCGTCTCCTGGCCACCTTCAGCATCGTGCGCCAGGATGCCGACCAGGTGGTGATTGACTTCAACAAGGGGATGCGCCGCGTGTTCACCCAGGACTGGACCGAAGGCGGCGGGCTCAACCTGGCCCAGCGCGACCGCGTGTTGGAAGTGCCCGAAAGCCGCGTCTTCGAGATGCGCCAGGAAGGTTCCCGGCTCCTCATCCGCCAGACCGTCCAGGTGCGCAACCGCCAGGAGGATCAGAACCTCGAGGAACGCTATGAGGTCCGCTACTTTCTCGCGCCCTACCAGCCGGGCAGCTTCGCCGGCAAGGAGCCCAGCAACGTGGACGCCCGCTATGCCCGCTTCTTCGAAACCGAGGGCCACATCGAGCCCGTCACCGGCCGCGTGTCCTCCCGCGTCGCCCGGTTCGACCTCCGCCAGCCGGTCGTCTTCTTCTATTCCGCCAACACGCCGGCAGATTACGTGGAGGCGGTGCGCGACGGCATCCTCTACTGGAACCGCGCTTTCGGCACGAACGTCGTCCGCGCGGAAAAGGCGCCCGAAGGCGTCACCGCGCCCGACGCCGAGCACAACGTCATTCAATGGGTGCCCTGGGACAACGCCGGTTTCGCCTACGCCGACGTGCTGCTGGACCCGCTGACCGGCGAATCCCACCACGGCCAGGCCTACATCACCAGTGTCTTCGCCTTCGGCGGCAAATCCCGCGCCCGCGTCCTGCTCCGGGAAATGGTGGACCTCGCCGAACCCAAGAAGGACGACAAGAAGAACCCGCTGCACCTCGTTCCGTTCTTCGGTTCCGCCCCGTGTTGTCAGCTCGATACCCGCGTCTTCGCCGAGCAAATGGCCCGCGGCTTGAACGAAATCCTGGCCAGCGACGAACTCACCGACGAAGCCGTCCTGCGTATCTCGCAGGATTACGTCCGCGAAGTCGTCGCCCACGAGGTCGGCCATGTCCTCGGCCTGCGCCATAACTTCGCCGGCAGCCTCGCGGCCACACTCACGCGCAAGGAACTCGACGACTTCGTCAAGGACTACCTCACCGGCAAGCCGCTCGACAGTTATACCAACCGCCTTACCGCCAGCTCGATGATGGAATACGAGATCTTCAAGGGCCGCCTCTTCACCGGTTGGCGCATCCGCACCACGGCCGAACCGCTGCCGCACGACCGCGCCGCCATCAAGTGGGGCTATTTCGACAGCCCCGAGGCCCGCACCAACAAGATGCTCTTCGCCACCGACGGCGACGCCGGGCGCTACGGCGACGTCCGCACCTTCGATTACGGCCCGGACCCGGTCGTCAACGCCTACGCCGAATCGGCGGCGATCATCAACCTGCTGCCGAACACGGTGATCGAAACCTTCATCCGCGCGCGCGCGCCGCGCAATCCCAACGACCGCATCCCGCTCGAACAGGTCAACCTCGGCTACACCAGTTATGCGAATTCCCTGGCCCAGCAGTTCGGCGACTTGCTCTCCTGGTTCAAGTCCGAGACCCGTTCGCTGCGGGTCGAAGGCCAGTTCGAGTTCATCGGCGACCTCAATCGCAAGGAGCGCTTCGCCGCGCACTGGAAGGCCCTGACCAACCAGATCGAACTGCTCGGCGGCGTGGACCGCGCCGCGTTCTCCCTCCTGCCGGTGGACCTCAAGCTCGAACTCAAGGCCGAGCCGCCCGGCGTCCCGACTGCGCCCCGCCTCAGCGCCACCAACCTCACGGCCCGGCTCGAAAAACTGCTCAACTCGACGAACTACCTGACCTTCGTCGGCCTGGACGACAAGAAGTACACGTTCACCAAGGACGAGCGCGACCTGATCCTCAAGCGCGGCAAGAAGTGCTTCGAGGAACTCGAGGAGGAAGTCATCAAGCAGGTCTGCACGCGACTGGAAAACGCGCCGCGCGATCTCGGCGTCGAGGCCAACGGCGAGGTGGGCGACGACGACATCGTCAGCAAGCTGGAGCAGCGGATCATCGAGCTGGCGAAATCCGTGATCATGGCCCGCGACGAAACCAAGCGGATCAAAGGCCGCGTGGACAAGAGCTACGTCGAGGTGGCGGCCTTCAAGTATGACCAGAACACGCGGCTGGCGGCGGCCAAGGCGCTCAACGAAAAGACCGGCTCATTCAAGGGCTGGGCCACGGAACCCAAATCGGAGCTCAACACCCAATTGAAGAACGAGGTCGAGTCGGCGTTGAACCTGGCGCATTTCAAGGATTTCAAGGTGTCGCTGCTCTCGCGCGGACTGCAAGAGTGGTATCAGGAGCAGCAGGACATCCTGGCCCTACTGCCGCCGGCCCCCGGCGCCGCGCCGCTGCCGGCGCGCTGAGCCAGATTTGGCGCGGCTTGGCCGCGGTTCTCAGATGAAGAAGGGGTCGGAGAAGGGGTCGGTTCTTGATAAAGAAGGGGTCGGTTCTTGATAATGGATACTGTTTGACTGCCTTTCTCCGCCGTCGGTGTCTCCGCCCGCAAGCGTGCCGCGAAGGCGGGACGGATTGCTGGAGACTGACAACAACGCCGGGGTTCGTTCCTTTCTGCTCGTAGCAACCGACGTGAGTCGGCTCATTTCTCCCGCATTCCGTCTGAGTCAGAGCCGCCCGACGTCGGCTGCTTGGGAAGGTGGCTGCCGGATGCCGGGCGGGCAGATGAAATGTGCGACCTTTGGCCGCAGTCGTGGCCCAGCGGTCCGCGACCCACCATGACGGCCCCTCGCGGGATGCGGGGGAGCGCACGCGTCTCGCGTGTCGTTTTCGGCGTCCCGCCGAAAACTCCGACTCTTGTGGTATGCGATAGCTGGCGGGCAGGAACAGGATGCACGCTAAGGCGCGGTTGGGCGCTGCTGCGACGGCGCCCCATTTCTCGTTGCGCGCCGACCGCGCAACGAGCAGTCAGGGCGGTGGAGCACCGCCAGCCCTACCGGCCCAGCGATCCGCGACCCGCCAGTGACGCTGGCCGGGAGCGAGCGGGGATCGGCAGTGGAAGGGTTTCGTTCGTTTCATTTTTTGAGAGTGGGCGGCGCAGCCGTGACCGCCCTACCTTCCCGTCATTTGCCCGGCGTTGACCGCGGGCACCCGATGCTCAATGCTCGCGGCATGAATTGCCAGTTCCGTTCTCTTCGACCGCCGGTGGCCAAGCCCGTTCGGCCTGCCTGGTTCAGCCTCGTCGTCACCGGTTGGGTCGCCGCCACCATTGCCAGCACCGGGGCCGCCGACAGTGTTGCTCCACCCGCACCCTACGGTCCAGTGCCCACCGCCCGCCAGCTCGCATGGAACGAAATGGAGTTTTACGGCTTCCTCCATTTCACCGTGAACACGTTCACCGACAAGGAATGGGGCTATGGCGACGAAAAGGAAGCCGTGTTCAACCCAACCGATTTCGACGCCGACCAGATCGTCCGCATCGCCAAGGAGGCGGGCATGAAGGGCGTGATCCTCACCTGCAAGCACCACGACGGTTTCTGCCTGTGGCCCTCGAAGTTCACCGAGCATTCCGTGAAAAAGTCGCCGTGGAAGGACGGCAAGGGCGACGTGGTCCGCGAGATTTCCGACGCGTGTCGCCGGCAGGGGCTCAAGTTCGGCGTTTATCTTTCCCCGTGGGACCGGAATCAGAGTGTCTATGGCCGGCCCGAGTACATCACCTATTACCGGAACCAACTGCGGGAGCTGCTGACCAACTACGGCGACATTTTCACCGTCTGGTTCGACGGCGCCAACGGCGGCGACGGCTTTTACGGCGGCGCCCGCGAAATGCGGCACATTGACAACAAGGTCTTTTACGACTGGCCGAACACGTGGCAGATCGTGCGCGAACTCATGCCCGGGGCCGTCATGTTCAGCGATGTCGGGCCGGATTTCCGCTGGGTCGGCAACGAGGACGGCCTCGCCGGTGAGCCTTGCTGGGCGACGATCAACATCGGCGACGGCGTGCCCGGCAACACCAAGGCCGACCTGAACCACGGTGAACGGCCGGGGGCGAATTGGGTCCCGCCCGAATGCGATGTCTCGATTCGCCCCGGCTGGTTTTATCATGCCAGCGAGGACGCGAAGGTCAAAACGCCGGCGAAGTTGCTCGAGATTTACTATGCGTCGGTCGGCCGCGGCGCCTGCCTGAACCTCAACCTGCCGCCGGATCGCCGGGGCCGCATTAACGAAGCCGACGTCGCTTCGCTCCGCGAATTCCGTCGCCGCCTCGACGCCACGTTCACGGCGGACCTGGCCCAAGCGGCCAAAGTAACGGCCAGCAACACGCGCGGCGGCGCGAAGGAATTTGCCCCGGCGAACGTCCTCGACGGCGATCGCAGATCTTACTGGTCCACGGATGACAGCGTGACCACGCCCGAACTGGTGCTCGACCTGGGTCGGCCGGTGACGTTCAGCGTCGTGAGTCTTCGCGAGTTCCTGCCGTTGGGTCAGCGCGTCGAGAGGTTCGCGCTGGATCAATGGCAGGACGGTGGCTGGAAGGAATTCGCGCACGGCACGAGCATCGGCAATCGTCGCCTGGTGCGCGGTGATCCGGTGACCACGGAGAAAATGCGTCTCCGCATCACCCAGGCCCCCGTTTGCCCGGCCATTGCGGAAGTGGGGTTGTTCGCCGAACCGGCCGACGAGACGCCCAAGTTCTCCGTGACGGTGGATTATTCGAAGGCGCCCGAGTGCGAGGCGTTCGCGCGCAAGGCCCAGGCCCTCTGCACGGACTGGTATCCAAAAGTCAATGCCATCCTCAACGGTCCGAGCCAGCCCCTCCCCTACTCCACGGTTGAACTCGAATTCGCCCCGATGGACGGCGTGGCGGCCACGGGCGGCAACCACATCGAGGTTTCGGCCGAGTGGGTGACCAAGAAAGCGCCCGACGATTACGGGATGGTGATCCACGAGATGACGCACATCGTCCAGGATTACCACGGCAAAGGGGCCGGCTGGCTGACCGAGGGGATTGCCGATTACATCCGCGACTTCCGTTTTGAACCGGGCAAACGGGCTCATCGCATCAACCCGGAAAAGAACAGCTACCGTCAGGGATACGGCGTGGCGGCTGCCTTCCTGGACTGGCTCGAAAGGACGAAGCACCCCGGAATCGTGGGCGCCCTCAGCCGCGCGACCCGGGCAGGCACATACCGGCCGGCTTTGTTCAAGGAATGCTGCGGCGAGGACCTGGACGCGCTCTGGAAGGAATTTGCCAGTTCGCCGCACCAGTCCTAGCCGCACGGGATGGCTGCAATGAAGCTCCCGTTCCAGTTCTACCTCGAAGACTTCGGCGTCGCCGTCGCGGCGATCACCGGCGTCCTGGCCGCCCGCGGCAAACGGGTTGATCTTTTCGGCGTCATTGTCCTCGCGCTGGTCACTGCCTTGGGCGGCGGCACGATTCGCGACTGCACCATCGGCGATTTTCCCGTGTTTTGGGCGCGCACCCCGAGCTACGTGTTCATTGCCACCGCGGCGGCCGTGGTCGCATTTTACCTCGAACGCGCCCGCGAGTTTCCTCGCAGCGTGCTGCTGGTCGCCGACGCGTTCGCGCTGGCGCTGTTCACGATCGTCGGGCAGCAAAAGGCGCTGGACTTTCATGTCGGCGCCGCGATCAGCGTGGCGATGGGCGTCATCACCGGTGTGGCCGGCGGCATCCTGCGCGACCTGCTGCTGGGGGAGATCCCGCTCGTCTTCCGCCCGGAGATCCATCTCTACGCGACCGCGGCGTTTGCGGGCGCCGTCGTGAACGTTCTGCTCGAACGCTGGTCACCCGCGGTGCGCACCAACATGATCGTCGGCATCGTGGCCATCCTGGCCATCCGTCTGGCGGGCATCCGCTGGCACCTCAGTCTGCCGGTTTACATCCCGCGCCAGCCCGACGAAACCGAACCGCGCGATCCGGCCGGGCCACGAACCTGACGAGAGGACAGAGCACAGAGGACAGCCGAACCCCGCGATCCTGACCCGCACCACTCATGCCCATGCGTCCTTCCCTGTTGTTGTCCACGTTGATGGTACTCAACCAACTGACCGCCGCCGAACCGCCAACCTATCGCGCGGCCGCCTCGGTCCACCTCAGTTATCCGGCGCCGGCCTGTGAATGGTTTTACAACGAGGTCGTCGTCGAACAATCCGTCAACGGCAGCTACTTCATGGCCTGCGGCTGGAACACCGGTTATTTCGGCATCCAGCAACTCGACCGCCCGGAAGACAAGGTGGTGATTTTCTCCGTCTGGGATCCGACGGCGGGCGATGATCCGAAGGCGGTGAAGGGCGAGGATCGGGTCGAAGTGCTGGCACAGGGCGAAGGGGTGCGGATCCGTCGTTTCGGCGGCGAGGGGACCGGCGGCCAGTGCATGGCACCGTTCGTCTGGAAAACCGGGGAAACCAACCGTTTTCTCGTGCGGGGCGAGGTGCAGGAGAACAAGACCGCGTACACCGCCTGGGTTTACCGCAACGAAAGCCGGCAGTGGTGGCGCCTGGCCACGTTCCGCACCCGCACCGGCGGCAAGCCACTCAGCGGTTTGTACTCGTTCATCGAGGATTTCCGGCGCGACGGCCGGAGCGTGCAGGAGGTGCGGCGCGCCCGCTTCGGCCACGGCTGGATCAAACCCACTGACGGCCCGTGGACGCCGCTGGCGCAGGCCCGGTTCACCGCCTCGAACGCCGAATGGGAATCGAAGGACAACATTGATGCCGGCATCGCTGGCGACGGGTTCTACCTCGCCACCGGTGGCGACACCAAGCCGTCGCGCGCGTTGCGGAGCTTGATGGATTTGCCGTCCCCGCCGCGCACCCCGCCGGCAGACTTTCCCGAACCGGCCGACCGGCCGGCAACGAGGCGTTGAGGACGGATCGCAACCGCCTCGCCCGCGGAGGCTGCCCGAACATTCCGGATCTTGCCCGCCACGGGCTGCTGCCTGCAAATTGCTGAGGTAGGGACAATAAACGGCAAGCATCCGGCAAGAGAGGGTTGGCAGTTGGCCGAGCGGTTCGGTTTGCTGGCGGCCACATGAACTTGGCAACGCGTCTTCGCTGTTCCGGTAGCCGGCTGGCCACCGCGCTGGGCCTGCTTGGGGTTGCCGGCCTGGCCATCGGCCTGATCGCGTGCGGCACGGTGAGCCGCACCGTGCTGGCCCCGCCCGGGATCCCCGGCGCCAAGTTCGTCGGCTCCGCCGCCTGCGCCGACTGTCACGAGCCCATCACGAAGCTTTTTCCCACCGCCGACCATGCCCGGCTGCAGGCGCGCGGCACCAACGCCATGGAGATGGGCTGCGAATCCTGTCATGGCCCCGGCAGTCTGCACGTGGACTCGGGCGGGAACCGCGGCACGATCGTCAATCCGAAGTGTTCCCCGGAGGCGTGTTTCCAGTGCCATCTGGACAAGCAGGGCGAATTCCACCTGCCCCACGCGCATCCGGTGCTGGCCGGGCGAATCCATTGCACCGACTGTCACGACCCGCACAAGGGTTCGGTCCATTCCCAAGGTGGTCTTGGCGTGCTGAGCCAGAATGCGCTGTGCCAGTCCTGTCACACGGCCCAGCGCGGACCGCACGTGTTCGAGCACGAAGCCCTGCGGGAAGGTTGCACGACCTGCCACCGGCCGCACGGCTCGGTCAATGCCAAGCTGCTCGTGCAGCGGAACCAGATGCTGTGCCTCAAATGCCATTTCCAGCAACAGTTGGCTGGCGGTCAATTGTTGATCGGCGGCATGGACCACACGCCATTCGTGGCGCAGGGCACCTGCTGGAGCGCCGGCTGCCACGAAGCCGTGCATGGTTCACAGGTTAACTCTTCGCTGCGCTACTGAAACCGCCCGGAGCCACGCCCCATGAAACGAATCCCCCCTCAGCGGAACCGGACCCGGCGAGGCGCCCGGGTGACGGCCTTCTCAATGGCGGCGGTGATGGCCGCCGCCGCCTACGGCGCCGACGATACCCAACCGGCCAAGGACGACACCAAGCCCGCCGCTGACACCGGCGCGGCCAAAAAGGACGACGCCAAGCCGGCCAGCGGCCAGACGGAAGCCAAGAAGGACGACGCCGCGGCCAAGGACAGCAGCGAGACCAGCCCCGACTACCGCAACTGGATCACTGTCTCCGCCGGCGGCGCGATCGTGAGCGGGCGAACGTCCGAGTTCCAGAGCCAGCATCAGCTCCCGAACGGCGCGTTCGGTGGGGTCGAGGATTTCCACTACGAACAGGACGTGGGCAAGCACGGTCTCTTCAAAGTGGACGGACGCGGCATCTTCGACAACCACGACTACGGCATCAAACTCGAGCTCTCGAACCCGGACAAAGGGTTCGTCCGCCTCGGTTACACGCAGAGCCGAACCTGGTCGGATGGCGGCGGCGGTTATTTCCCCGGGACCGGTCCTGGCCAGGCCAGCCAGTGGGTCAATCTCTACGACAACGCGCTCGCGCTCGACCGCACCGAGCTGACGTTCGAGGCCGGGTTGCGGCTGCCGAAAGTGCCGCAACTCACCTTCCGCTACACGCGCCAGACGCGCGAGGGTTCCAAGGACGCCACCACTTGGGGGCCGGTCACGCAGACTGGCGACCTCTCGGTTCACAACATCACCCCTTCGTTCCTGGGTCTGGACGAAGTGCGCAACGTGTTCGCGCTCGACCTGAAGCACACGCTGGGCAAAACCGATGTCGGCCTGGGCTTCAGCTACGAACGGCTCGACAACAACGACACCCGCAACGACGCTTTCAACCCCGGCCAGCCCGGCGCCAGCTACTCCACGCAACGGGAGGATACCAAGTCCGACATGTTCAGCGCCCACGGCTACGCCAGCACGCCGCTGGGCAAACGCGTCCTCTTCAGCACCGGGTATGCCTTCACCGACCTGGATGCCACGACCACCGGGTACCGGGTTTACGGCATCGGCTACGATCCCGATCTGGCGCAACGACTGCCCAGCCCGAACTCGTTCGACGCCCTCACCAGTTCCACGCACCTGGACCAGCACCTGATCAATGCCAACGTGTTCTGGCGGCCCAAGGACACCGTGGCCATCGTGCCCTCGCTCCGCATTGACAAGGAGGATTGGAGCGGCAGCTCGGCCTTCGGGCAGCCCGCCCTGCCGTTCACGCCGGGATCCTACTTCGCCGCCAACGACCGCGGCCTGCTGGACGTGGCCGGTAATCTCGAGGTCCGTTACACGGGCGTCACCAACTGGGTCCTTTACGCGCGTGGCACCTGGCGGAACGCCTCCGGCAACCTGAACGAACACCTCGACAACACCGGCACCGGCGCCCAGGCGTTGCTCCGCGCCACCGACGACACGAGCTGGGAACAGAAGTATGTGGCCGGCGCCAACTGGTATCCCCTCCGGTTGCTCAACTTCGCCGCCGAGTACTACCACAAGATTCGCGACAACAATTACACCCACACCGCCGACTCGACTCCGAACCTGCCCGGTGCGCTCCTGGTCTATCCGGCCTTCCTCACCGCCCAGGGTTACACCACCGACGACGTGAACTTCCGGACGTCCTGGCGGCCGCGCAACAACCTCAGCCTGGTGGGGCGTTACGATTTCCAATACACGGCGTTCGATTCCCAGGCGGCCGGCCTCGCCCAGGTCCAGACCGCGCAAATGACGAGCCACATTCTCAGCGGCACCGCCACCTGGTCGCCGCTCAACCGGCTCTACCTGCTCGCCGGCCTCAACTACGTCTGGGACCGGACGGATTCGCCGGCGGTGGCCACCACCCCGGCCCTTCAGAACGCCAGGAACGATTACTGGACCGCCAACGCCGGCCTGGGTTACGCCCTCGATGACAAGACCGATTTCGACGCCCAGTACCTCTACTACCGGGCGCATGATTTCGTGGACAACTTCGCCTTCGGCCTGCCGTACGGCGCGGGCGACACCGACCAGGGCCTGACCGCCGCCATCTCGCGGCAAATCAACCGCCGCATCCGCGTGTCGCTGCGTTACAGCTATTACATCAACCGCGACCAGACCTCCGGCGACCATCTCGATTATACCGCCCACGTCATCTACTCGAGCCTGCAATACCGCTTTTAGCGATGAATAGGCCGGCATCGGCCAGCGTCGCTTACACAAAGGTAGAATACCGCAACGAGAACCAATACCATGAAAAGAACACTGACCGTCGTCCTCGGCATCCTCGCCGTCGGGCTGCTCTCCGCCAGCGCGGCGGACGCGAAGGAAAACTGGGAGAAGAACTGTCAAAAGTGCCACGGCGCGGATGGCAAAGGCCAGACCGTCATGGGCAAGAAGCTCAAGATCAAGGATTACACCGACGCGAAGGTCCAGGAGGAAATGAAGGATGACGCCATGGTCAAGATCATCAAGGAGGGCAAGAAGGAAGGCGACAGGCAACTGATGAAAGGCTACGCCGACGATCTCAAGGACCAGGAGATCAAGGACCTGATCGCTTTCATTCGCAAGTTCAAGAAGTAGGCGTTCCCATGCTTCCAGCCAGCCGCTGCCGGGCGACCCGCCCGGCAGCCTGAAATCTCCCGGCCCGCCGCCCTTTCGCGACGCCGGCACCCCAGTCTGAATGCCACCAAAACATCCGCATCTTGACACCGCCCCCACGCGGGCTTAAGGATTCCGACACGAATATGAAACAAATACTTATTGTCACACTCGCCTTGGCCCTCGCCAGCGTCTTCAGCCTGCGGGCGGCCGACGCCAAGGAAAACTGGGAAAAGAACTGCCAAAAGTGCCACGGGGCGGACGGCAAAGGCCAGACCCCGATGGGCAAAAAGTTGAGAATCAAGGATTACAGCGATCCGAAGATCCAGACGGACCTGAAGGATGACGCGATGGTCAAGAGCATCAAGGAAGGCAAAAAGGAAGGCGATACCACCCGGATGAAAGCCTTCAGCGATGTTCTCAATGACGACGAGATCAAGGCGTTGGTAAAATTCTTTCGCACGCTCAAGAAGTAACGGCTCCGGCTTTGTTCCCGGCCACGGAAAGGGTTTTCCGTGGCCTTTTCATTTTTGGCTCTGTGCCTGACAAAATCTGCAAAGACTTTGGCAAAGGAGGTAAAGCCCGCCCGGCAGCCACTCAGTAGCGTCCCTTTAATGAATCATGGACGGTTCGCGACCCGGACGGCCGCGGAACCAGCCGGACGGCCCCGGAGTTGTCCGCCCTTCGAACGGGCCGCCGCGATCCGGGTGGTGGATGGGAACTGGTCCGGTGGGGAGGGGCGCCAGCGCCGACGGGAGGGCGACCACCGGGGGTTCGCGGGCGAACGCGGCCACCCTTCCGGACAGAACCAGCGAATGATTTTTGAAACATGAACGGCCAACAAAAAACTCCCGCCGTGCTCGCGGGGCTGGCGGCGCTGTTTCTGGCGCTGGCGGCGGCATTTCTCGGGAACCTGTGGGGACGGCCCGCGGCGTTGCCAAACATCCCGCTCGTTGACCCGATCTACACCAATACCATGACGGTGCGGACGAACTACAACGACCTGGTGCTTCTGAAGGCGGACCTCACCGACTTCGATTGCAATGCCTGCCACGACCCGAAGAAACCCCCGGTCATCCGCTTCGACACCAACCAGAACATCATCGTTCCGCCGGAACACGAAGACATCGTCATGAAGCACGGAAGCCACAACCGCAACAACAACTGCTTCAACTGCCACAACGAAACCAACCTCGTCGTGCTGCAAACCCGCGACGGCCGCGTCCTGACCTTTGACAACAGCCCGCCCCTGTGCGGCAGTTGCCACGGCCCCACCTATCGCGACTGGGAGGCGGGCGTCCACGGCCGGACCAGTGGCTATTGGGACCGCGCACTGGGCCCGTTCGAGCGCAAACCGTGCGCGGCCTGTCACAATCCGCACGCCCCGAAGTTCCCTCCCCGTCATCCCGCCCCGGGTCCGCACCCGCTCCGGCAGGCGATCCAGACGGCCACCGTCCCCGAGGAAAGGAGTCACTGACATGTCCGACCCGATTTCGTTGCCGAACCCGCCGGCCGGAAGCGCCGGGGGTGAAATCAACCGGCGCAGTTTCCTCCGCGCCGGCGCCGTCCTCGCCTCGGGCGTCGCCGCGCTGGCCGCCAGCCTGTCACCGCTCCGCGAGTTGAAGAACTACACGTCCACGGAGCAGTGGCTGCAGAAGTATTACAAGGAACTCACCCCGGCGGAGATGGACCAGGTCCTCCAGCGGATCGCGGACGAGGTGGAGCGCGAGTACGCGGTGCGCCCGCACGTCCGCGACCTCAAGCCGATGGACGGCGTGGAGTTCAAATACTGCCTCAACCTCACGCGGTGCATCGGCTGCCGCAAGTGCGTCCACGCCTGCGTCGCGGAGAACAACCAGTCGCGCCAGCCGGAGATCCAGTACATCCGCGTGCTGCGGATGAAGCACGGTTCGATTGACATGGAGAATGCCGAGCATTTTTACGATTCCGAGTCCGTGCCGGAGGAGGGCTATTTCTACATGCCCGTGCAGTGCCAGCAGTGCGAAAATCCGCCCTGCGTCAAGGTCTGCCCCGTCCATGCCACCTGGCAGGAGAAGGACGGCATCACGGTGATTGATTACGACTGGTGCATCGGCTGTCGCTACTGCGAAGCCGCCTGCCCCTACTGGGCACGGCGGTTCAACTTCACCAAACCGGGAATTCCGAAGGACCGGATCAATCCCGACATGGCGTATCTTGGCAACCGGCCGCGGAAGCAAGGCGTGATGGAGAAGTGCCATTTCTGCATCCAGCGCGCCCGGGCCGGCCGCTATCCGGCGTGCCTGGAGGTTTGTCCCACCGGGGCGAGGAAGTTTGGCAACGCGCTGGATCCGAACAGCGAGGTGGCCTACATCCTCAAGAACAAGCGCGTGTTCATCCAACTCAAAGAGGAGTTGGGCACGTCACCACGGTTCTTCTACTACTTCGACGTATGAGGCAGGCGATTCGCAATTATCTGGTTTTCCTGGCGCGCTGCGGGCGCATCGCATTCGTCGGAGACTGGCGCTACTACGCCTGGATGGGTCTGCTGACGGCGATTTGCCTGCTGGGCCTCAACGCCTACGCGAGACAGTTCGTCCACGGTCTCATCACCACCGGCATGAGCGACGAGGTTTCCTGGGGTGTCTATATCGCCAACTTCACCTTCCTCGTCGGCATCGCGGCGGCGGCCGTGATGATGGTGATTCCCGTTTACATCTACGACAACGAGGAACTGCACGACCTCGTCATCTTCGGCGAATTGCTGGCCGTCGCGGCAATCATCATGTGTCTGGCCTTCGTAACGGTGGACCTGGGCCGGCCCGACCGCTTCTGGCATCTCATCCCCGGCATCGGCCAGTTCAACTTTCCCCAGTCCATGCTCAGTTGGGACGTCATCGTGCTCAATGGCTACCTGCTGTTGAACGTCCACATCTGCGGTTATCTGTTGTACAGTCGCTATCAGAAAAAAATGCCCGCGAAGTGGTTTTACGCTCCGTTTGTCTTCATCGCCATCGTCTGGGCCATTTCGATCCATACGGTGACGGCGTTTCTCTACGTGGGGCTGGGTGGGCGGCCGTTTTGGAACCAGGCCATCATCGGCCCGCGCTTTCTCGCGTCGGCCTTCACCGCCGGTCCGGCGTTGATCATCCTGGCGATCCAGGTGGTCCGCCGCGTCACCGCCACCGGTCCCGCCGGCGGCATCACGCGACGTCCGGGCTTGGCCAACTCGGCCAAGACGGCATCAACCCGGGCGGCGGCTTTGGACGACCTGGAGTTGTTGACCCGTCACCTGCCACAGTTCGCCTCGGTTTCAAAGGAAACCCGGCGCGATATTTTGCCCGGTTTGGTGGTGTTGAAAGTGGAGGCGGGCGATGTCCTGTTGCGCCAGGGCGAGACGGACAAAGACGCCTATTTCGTTTTGAAAGGGCGCGTCGTGGTCGAGCGGGAGGAAAGCGGCCGCCACCGCGTGACGCGCAGCTCGGGACCGGGCGAACAGTTTGGCGAGGTTTCCGCCCTGGCCGGAACGCCGCGCATGGCCACGGCCATCGCGGAGGAAGCCACCCAGGTTCTGCGCGTGCCGGCGGAGGCCTTGCGCAAGTTGATGAAGACGGCCCCGATGAACAAAATCATCCGGGCGCGGATGACCGAGCGGCTGATGTTTACGGATCACGCGCTGATGACGCTGCGCGGCATTGTGCAAGTGGCCATGACCATCAACGTGTTTCTCTTGGTGTGCGAAGTTTTCACGGAATTCTACGCCGGCGGCCTGCATATCGTGTCATCCAAATACCTCTATCTTGGCTTGGACGGCCATCACGCGCTCGTGCCGTGGATTTGGACGGCCATCACGTTCAACCTCACCGCGATGGTTTTGCTCGTGCTGCCGGTCAGCCGCAGCCTTCGGTGGCTTAACCTGACCTGCGTCCTCTGCATCGTCGGCATCTGGATTGAAAAGGGCATGGGGCTGGTCATTCCCGGTTTCATCCCCACGCCGCTGGGCGAGATGATGGAATACGCTCCCTCCCTGAACGAAACGCTGGTCTGCTTCGGCATCTGGGCCTTCGGACTCCTCTGTTACACGATTTTTCTCCGCATGGCCGTGCCCATCCTGCAGGGCCGGCTCTCGCGCTCGAACGAACCCGCGGCCAGCCCCGGTGGCAGCCTTGCCTCACTCCGTCCCGCCGCGCCCCACTGAACTTCACCGCGCATGTCCCCTCCCCCGACCCAGGCCGATGCCCGGCAATCCTTGAACGCGCACGTCGCCGCCAAAGGCGGGGAAATCCACGGCAAATACGGCCCGCACCTCGGCTGGAGCGAGTTGCTCCGGCTCCTGGAGGATCCGGCTTGCGTCCGCTACCCGTGCGACATCGTCTTCGGGGACGGGCCGCTGCAGACGGGCGAAATGGCCTTTCCCGAGCCCAAGGGCGCGCGGCCCGAAGACGGTTTCACGATCTACGTGCATCCCTGTTTCGCCACGCAGCGCGAACGGGTGCCGGCCTTGGTGCTCTACCAACTGGTGGTGGTCAACTACGGCGCCTTCGCCTCCGCCGACGACGCCGAAACCTTCGGCGCCGCTGCCCTCGGGCTTTCCCTGGACGACTATTACCGGGCCTTGTGCGATCTGGCCGACGTGATGGGTCAGCCCCACGGCAGACCAGCGGCCGTTACGCCACACAGCGCGAGCACACACCCGAATGTTCATCCATATCTTGACACTGCGCCTACGCAGGCATAAGCATTCCACCAACAATATGAAACGAATACTTGTCGTCACACTTGCCTTGACCCTCACCAGCCTTTGCAACCTGCGGGCGGCCGATGCCAAGGAGAATTGGGAAAAGAACTGCCAGAAATGCCATGGCACCGATGGCAAGGGCCAGACCACCATGGGCAAGAAACTCAAGATCAAGGATTACAGCGATTCCAAGGTCCAGGCGGAAATGAAGGATGCAGACATGCTCAAGACCATCAAGGAAGGCAAGAAGGAGGGCGACGTCACGCGGATGAAGGCCTTCGGGGATGCGCTCAACGACGACGAAATCAAGGCGCTGGTGAAGTTCGTCCGCGACCTCAAGAAGTAACTCCACGCTTTCACGCTCACCGGCCACAGGCTGCCCCTGTGGCCTTTTCATTTTTGGTCGTCCGGTGGCCAACATTTGCGAAGACTTCGGCAAAGGAAGGGGAGCCCGCCGTCCGGCGGCCACGTAACGTTCCCCCACCGAATCGTCGGGACCGCGGTGCGGTTGCCGTGGACCCGTCAACGGATTGGGAGCCATGGGTGTGTTCAAAATGCCGCCGCAAATCGTTCGGCTGGTGCTCTTGACGGTGGCCATCGTAGGCAGCTACTTGATGGCCCGAACCGTGCTCACGCCCCCTTCCTTCCGCCAGTATGGCTGGTACCGCGGCGAGGCCCTCGTCGAGCTCGCCAGCCGCCAAATCGTCTTCGCCGGCAAGCCAGCCTGCGAAATCTGCCACGACGAGGAGTTCCGCAAGCTTGCCAAGGGCAGTCACAAGGGGCTTTCCTGCGAGGGGTGCCACGGCCCCAGCCAGGCGCACTCGGACGATCCCGATGACCTCGCCGTGCGGCCGAAGAAGGAACCCTTCAGCACCTGCACGCGCTGCCACGAGTTCAATGTTTCGCGGCCCAAGTGGCATAAACAGATCGTGACCAGGACCCATTACACGGGCGACAAGTGCACCGACTGCCACGTGCCGCACAGCCCCACGGAGGTTCCATGAAATCGGAGATCTCGCGACGCGATATCCTGGGCGGCCTCGGTGCGGTCATGGCCGGCCTGGCCACCCTTCCCCTGGCCCGCACGGCCAAGGCCGCGGTGCAGAAACTGGCGGTCTCGGCCAACGCCCCCAAGGGCTACGACCCCACCCAGCACCGATGGGTGATGGGCATCGACATCAACCGCTGCATCGGCTGCGGTATCTGTGTCGAGGCGTGCAAGACGGAGAACCACGTCCCCATGGGGCGAAACTACTTCCGCACCTGGATCGAGCGCTACATCATCACCAAACCCAAACCGGGGACGGGCGCCGCGCGCGGCGAAGTACTGGTGGAATCCCCGGACGGCGGGATGCACGGTTTCTCGGACCTGCCGGTGCCGGCCGCAGACGTGCTGCACTCCTTCTTCGTGCCCAAGCTCTGCAACCTGTGCGAGCACTCGCCCTGCGTCCAAGTCTGCCCTGTGGGTGCCACCTTCGACGCGCCCGACGGTGCCGTGCTGATTGACCCCGAGTATTGTATCGGCTGTGGTTTCTGCATCCAGGCGTGCCCCTACGGCTGCCGGTTCCTCAACCCGTTCACCCGGACGGCCGAGAAATGCACGCTTTGTTATCACCGAATCACACGTGGCCTGAAGCCGGCCTGCGTCGAGGTCTGCCCGACCCAGGCGCGCATCTTCGGCGACCTCAAGAACGCGCCGCCGGAGGATCCCATCCGGCAGTTCTACCAGGACAACCGGGTGCAGGCCCTCAAACCTTTTCTTGGCACCGATCCGCGCCTGTTTTACGCCGGCATGGACAAAGAGGTGAGATAGCATGACCAACGAAGTGACCAATATCGTTGTGGAGGTGCTGCCGCGCTTCGAGGGCTACGTGTATCCCAACGAGTCTGGCGCGCATCCCCTGTGGAGCGTGCTGATCGTGCTCTACCCTTACATCACCGGCCTCGTGGCGGGCGCCTTCATCATGGCCTCGCTCGTGCGCGTCTTCCGGGTGCGGGCCTTGGAACCGGTGTACCGGCTGTCGCTGCTGACCGCCCTCGCCTTCCTCCTGTGCGCCCCCCTGCCCCTGCTGTTTCACCTCGGCCATCCCGAGCGCTGTTTCGAGGTGATGATGACGCCGCACCTGACCTCGCCGATGGCAATCTTCGGGTTCGTTTACGCCTGGTACTTGATGGCCGTGTTGCTGCTGGAACTCTGGTTCGACTTTCGCCGCGACCTCGTCGCCTGGTCCACCACCGAGCCCGGGTTCAAGGGGATTCTCTACCGCCTGTTCACCGTCGGCGTCACCGATGTTTCGGAGCCGGCCCTGCGACTGGACGACCGCATCGGCCACCTGCTCTCGGTAATCGGCATCCCCTCGGCGTTTTTGCTGCATGGGTACGTCGGCTTCATCTTCGGCTCGGTCAAGGCAAACCCATGGTGGGGAAACCCCCTCATGCCCATCATTTTCATCCTCTCCGCCGTCGTCTCGGGCATCGCGCTGTGCGTGTTCAATTACATGGTCCTGAGCTGGGTGCGCCGCAAGACCGCCGACATGCGCTGCCTCGATGTGATGACCATGTTCCTCTTCTATGCCTTGGTGGTGGACGCCGCCATTGAGACGCTCGACTGGGTGCATCGGGTCTATTCCGCCGAGGAAGGCTTCCAGGTCATGCAATACATGGCTCGCGAGCGGCTGTTTTATACGCTCAACCTCGGCCAGAGCCTGCTGGGAACCCTGGTCCCGCTCCTTCTGCTGGGATCGCTGCAATTGCTGCGCAAACGGGTGCCGGAACTGGTGCGGCGGCGCATGTACTTTGCCAGTGCATCCTTTATCCTCATCGGGGTCCTCGCCATGCGCTGGAACGTCGTCATCGGCGGCCAACTCTTCTCCAAGAGCCTGCGCGGCGTGATGGCCTACAAACTGGAGTTCGCCGGGATGGAGGGATGGTTCATCGGAGCCGTTCTGCTCTCGCTGCCGTTCATCATCCTGACCGTGTTCATCCATCTGTTCCTTTCGGAAAAGCTTCCCAGCACCGGCCACGGGGACGGCTAGCCCGCAAAGCCCGGGCCCGGCAGCCGCCCACCACCGTGGACCCGACTGGCGTTTTCGATTATGAATTCTGCACTGAACCCGCCCGCCCGACAGCGACCTTCACTGCTCCGCAACTGGCTGAGCCTGGCGGGGCTGGTCATCGTGGTCGGCAGCATCTTTTCGTTCCTGCTGCTGTTCCTGATGGACGTCATGGCGCACAGCGCCAACCCTTACGTCGGCCTCCTGACGTTCGTGGTGGCGCCCGCGTTCATGATCCTGGGGTTGCTGGTCACTGCCGTGGGCGCATGGCGCGAGCGGCGCAAGCTCGGGCAGGCCGGCGGTCTGTTGCCCAGCATCGTCGTGGACCTTACCCGTCCGCGCGACCGGCGGATCCTGGGCTATTTCATTGCCGGCAGCCTGGTCTTCCTGCTCGTGTCGGCGTTGGGGAGCTATCACACTTACCACTTCTCCGAGTCGGTTGAGTTTTGCGGGCGAACCTGCCACAAGGTGATGCAGCCGGAACTGGTGACCTACGAGCACGGTTCCCATGCCCGTGTCTCTTGCGTGGACTGTCACATCGGCAAGGGCGCGACGTGGTTCGTCCGTTCCAAACTTTCCGGCACCTACCAGTTGTATGCGACCACGTTCAACAAGTATCCGCGGCCGGTGCCCACACCGATCAATAATCTGCGGCCGGCCCAGGAAACCTGCGAACAATGTCACTGGCCGCAGAAATTCGTCGGCAACCTCGAGCACACCTACACCTACTTTCTGGCCAACGAAACCAATTCCCCCTTCACGCTCAGCCTGCTGATCAAAGTCGGTGGCGGCGATCCCACCCACGGACCCACGGACGGCATCCACTGGCACATGAATGTGGGCAAGGTCGTCGAGTATGTCGCCACCGACAAGTCGCGGCAAAAAATCCCCTGGGTGCGCTTCACGGACGAACAGGGCGTGGTTTCGGTGTTTCATACCAAGAGTTACACGAACCCGCCCCCGGCGTCAGAGATCCGGCGGATGGACTGCATGGACTGCCACAACCGGCCGGCGCACAAATACAAAACGCCGGACGATGCGGTGAACCTCGCCATGAGTCTGCCCGGTCAGATTGACGCAACCCTCCCGTGGATCAAAACCAACGCGGTGGACGTCCTGACCCGTCCCTACACCAACTCGATCCAGGCCTCCCAGGGCATCGCCACCACGCTGGCCGAGCGGTATCCCGACCTGCGGAAGGATGCGCGGCTGCGGCAAACCATCACCGCCGTCCAGCAGATCTATCGCGACAATTTCTTCCCGGAGATGCGGGCCGACTGGAAGGTGTACCCGGACAACATCGGCCACAAAAACTGGCCCGGCTGTTTCCGCTGCCACGATGGCAAGCACATCGCGGAGGACGGCAAGCGCTCGATCAAGGCCAACAACTGCAATTCCTGCCACATCATCCTCGCCCAGGGCACCGGCGATGAACTCCTGAAAATGACGCCCGGCGGCCAACCCTTCAAACATCCCGGAGGCGATTACGACAACACCTGCAACGAATGTCACAGCGGCGGTCTTTGAGCCGGCGTGCCGCCGCGGGACCAGTACCCTCCGCCCGCTGGCCGTGGGAAAATGGCTGGCCGGACTGGGCGGCGCCCTGCTCCTCCTGACCGGCCTCGCGCAGGCGGCCGAGGCCATCCCCAATGCCGATTGCCTGGTCTGCCACGAGGACAAGACCCTCACCCAGACCAACGCCAACGGCACGGTCAAATTGCTGTTCGTGGAGGTCGCCCGCCTCGCCCGGTCCGTCCACCCGTCCAACGCCTGCGTCAACTGCCATGTGGATGTAACGTCGAAGCACCCGGACGACAACGTGGCCCTCAAGCAACCGGTCTGCACCGGCTGCCATGACGCGCAGCCGAAGCACGAAGCCGCCGCCAGGGCCTACGCGGAGAGCATTCATGGCGTCAGCCGGGAACACTGGGGCTCGCCCGCCGCCCGGTGTACCGATTGTCATGGTTCGCACGAAATCCTGGCGGTTACCAACCCGGCCTCGTCGGTTTACAAGCTTAACCTGCCGCTCACCTGCGCCAAGTGCCATAGCAACACCAACCTCAACCGCGAGTTCCAAATCCGCCGCCCCGACGCCGCCGCCCAATACAACGACAGCATTCACGGCTACGCCCTGATGAAGCTCGGGCTGATTGTCGCCGCGTCATGCAACGACTGCCACGGCGTCCACAACATCCGGCGCAGTGTGGACCATGACTCGCCGGTCAACCCCGCCAACGTCGCCAGGACCTGCGGCCAGTGCCACGTGAAGGTCGAGCAGATCTACAACCGGAGCGTGCATGGCCAACTCCTGGCCAAGGGCGACAAACGCGCCCCGGTCTGCACCGATTGTCACACGTCCCACCAGATCGAGAACGTGGAAAACGGCCAGATGAAAGTCCTCGCGGACAAACGTTGCGGCCAATGCCACCAGGACCGCCTCGAACACTACCGCGACACCTACCACGGCAAGGCCATGGCCCTCGGCCGGCCGAATCAGGCAACCGACGTCGCCGCCTGTTACGACTGCCACGGTCACCACGACATCCTCCCGCCCTCCGATCCCGCGTCCCGGCTGTCGCCGCAAAACATCGTCCAGACCTGCCAGCACTGCCACCCGAAGGCGAACGTCGGCTTCACCCAGTACAAGCCCCACGCCAACCCGCTGGACCGGCAGAACTACCCGGCCCTGCACGCCGTGTTCGTGCTCATGACCGCCCTCCTCATCGGCGTCTTTGCCTTCTTCGGCGCCCACACCCTGCTCTGGCTCTTCCGGTCGGTTTTCCTCTACTGGACCGACTCCAAGAAGTTTCGCGAGGCCAAGATCCGGACCCGGGACGACGAGGAGTCGTTCTCCCGCTTCCAACCCTTCGACCGTTTTCTGCACTTCCTTGTGGTGACCAGCTTCCTGTTGCTGGTCATCACCGGCATGCCGTTGAAATTCTATTACACGGCCTGGGCGAAAGTGATGTTCAACGTCATGGGCGGGCCGCAAACCGCCCGCACCCTGCATCATTTCGGCGCCATCGTCACTTTCCTCTATTTTGGACTCCACCTGTTCAATCTGGCGGTGCGCTGCTGGCAACACCGCGGCGCCCTGCGCGACCCGGTCACCGGCCGCGTGCGTTTGCGCCGGATCGGGCAGGCGCTGTTCGGGCCGGACTCGATGATCCCGACCCTGCAGGACTGGCGGGACTTCATCGCCCACAATCGCTGGTTCTTCGGCAAGGCGGAAAAGCCGCAGTTCGACCGCTGGACTTACTGGGAAAAATTCGATTACTTCGCCGTGTTCTGGGGCGTGTTCGCCATCGGGCTGTCGGGCCTGATCATGTGGTTCCCGGAGTTCTTCTCGCGGTTTATGCCGGGCTGGATCATCAACATCGCCCTGATCGTTCATTCGGACGAGGCGCTGCTGGCCGCCGGGTTCATCTTCACCATCCATTTCTTCAACACCCATTTCCGGCTGGAGAAATTCCCCATGGACACGGTCATCTTCTCCGGCCGCGTCTCGAAAACCGAGATGCTGCACGAGCGCAAGCGCTGGTTCGACCGGCTCAGCGCCGGCCGCCGCCTCGAGGAGCATCGCGTCAAGGATGAATGGCTGCGCTGGAAGGGCATCGCGCGCTCATTCGGCTACATCTTCTTCGGCCTGGGCGTGCTCCTGTTGCTCCTGATCATCTACGCCATGGGCACCCGCCTGATGCACTGACCGCCATGCGCCGCGTGCGGATCATGATTGGGGCCATGGTGGCCGGTGTGGGACTGACTTCCTCAGTGCTGGCCGCCGCCCCGGTAAGCAACGCGGACTGCCTCGATTGCCATGGGCAAAATGACCTGGCCAGGACCAATCGTGACGGCCGGGTCATCTCGCTCTTCGTGGATGCGGCCCGGTTGAAGGCCTCCGTCCACGCCACCAACCTGTGCGTCGCCTGCCACCGGGACCTCACCCCCCAGCACCCCGACGACAAGGTGCCCGCGAAGCCGGCCGATTGCGCTGGTTGTCATGGCCCGGCGGTGGACAGCTACGCTGCCAGCGTGCATGGGCTGGCCATGCAGAAGGGCGACCCGACCGCGCCCGGCTGCCTCGACTGTCACGGCAACCACGACATCCAACCGCACGCTTCGCCCGGCTCGCGCCTCTACTTCTCCAACCTCGGCCGGACCTGTGGCGAATGCCACCCCGCGGAAGCCCGGGACGTCGCCGAAAGCGTTCATGGCCGCGCCACCGCCAAAGGCGACCGGTTGGCCGCCACCTGCACCGACTGCTATGCGGAGCACCGCATCCACGGGCTTAAAAGCGATTCCACGCTGCAAATCTCCAGCGAGGTCTGCGGCAAATGTCACGCGTCGGAGCGCCTCGACACGCGCTACCGGCTGCCCACCAATCGGGTCAAAACGTTCTTCGAAAGCTACCACGGCCTCGCGGCGCAATACGGCGCCACCCGCGCCGCCAACTGCGCCAGTTGCCATGGCTTCCACCGGATCCTGCCGTCGTCCGACCCGCAGTCCTCCATCCACCCCAGTCACCTCGTTACGACCTGCGGCAAGTGCCATCCCGGCGCCAACACCAACTTCGCCCTCGGCCGCATCCACGTGGGTGGGAGTTCGGACGGGAGCACGGGCGCGATCGTGAACCGCTGGGTCCGGCGCGTCTATCTTGCCCTCATTTTCGGTGTGGTCGGTTTCCTCGCCCTGCATAATCTGCTGGCCTGGCGAAAACACGCCCTCGCGGCGCTGCACTCGCCCCAGCGCACGGTCCTCCGCATGGACCGCGCGCAGCGCCTCCAGCACTTTTGCCTGTTGCTCAGTTTTTTCGTCCTCGCCTGGAGCGGCTTCGCTTTGAAGTATCCCGACTCCTGGTTCGCCTGGCTCTTCGGCGGCGATGAAACGATCCGCCGCTGGGTGCACCGGGTCGCTGGCGTGGTTTTGCTCGGCACGGGGGCGGTGCATCTCGTCTATGGGGTCGCGACGGCCAATGGCCGCCGCCTCCTGGCCGACCTCTGGCTGCGCGGCAGCGACCTCCGCGACCTGGTCGCCAACGGACGCTATCTGCTGAACCGCCGCCCCCGGCCGTCACGCTTCGGTCGCTTCGGCTACCCGGAGAAACTCGAGTACTGGGCCGTGGTTTGGGGCACGCTCATCATGGGAGCAACCGGACTCATGATCTGGTTCAAACTCGACGTGACCCGTTTCCTGCCGCGCTGGGCGATCGAGGTGGCCACCACCGTGCATTACTATGAAGCCATCCTCGCCTGCCTGGCCATCGGCGTCTGGCACTTCTACCACGTGATTTTCGCCCCCGAGGTCTATCCGCTCAACTGGGCGTGGTGGGATGGCCGGGCCCGGCCGCGCGACGCGGACGAACCGCCGGCGGAACCAACCGCCGCTCCGGCCAGCCCTCGGCCACCCGGCCAGCCGTAGCCGTTACTCTCCCTGTCTTGTCACCTCCGGTGCCGGAAGCGGTGACACCTATTTGTCCTCCATTTGCCAATATCTGCAAGGTGATTGCCAAAATCGGTGTGGTTGAAACGCGCCCGAGGACTAGGCTCACCATTGAACCGCAGGGGCTGCCTGTCAGCCCGGCGGCCGGAAGCCAGAGCGAAGTTACGAAGCCGCGAGCAGCCAGTAACAATTACCGATCAAAGCGAGGACCATGACCATGAATCTGCACGAAGCAAGACGATGTTCCCGGCAAACCCTGAGCCTGCTGGCGGCCGGCGCGCTGGGCGCGCTGGGCGCCGCGTACGCCCAGAACACGAACCTCAGCACGAGTTCGATGTACAGCCCCGACCACACCGCGCCTGGAGGCCTGGACCCGCGCCCGGAGGTCACTTCCATCACCGCGACCAACGGGACGCTGACGGTGCAGTGGTCCGGGATTCAAGGGCCTTACCAAGTGCAGCAGACCCCCACCCTGGGCCCGGCCCAGTGGCAGAACGTCGGCCAGCCGACCATCACCAATCTCACGACCACGCTGCCCCTGAGCGGCGACCTTGGCATTCTCCGCGTGCAGGGCAGCGACCCGAATTACATCGGCGAAGTCGGCACCTGCCAGTTCTGCCACAAGTCCATCCATGTGACGTGGACCAACACCCTCCACGCGAATGCGCTCCAGGCGCTCAAGAACATTCATCAGGACACCAACGCCGCCTGTCTGCCCTGCCATACCGTCGGCTATGGGATGTTGAATGGTTACCACGACATGGCCACGACGCCGAACCTGGCGAATGTTCAGTGTGAGAACTGTCACGGCCCGGCCGGCAACCACGTGGCCAATCCGCTGGATCCGTCCATCCGCCCCATCATCACCATTTCGGCGGCCATCTGCGGCGGCTGCCACACCGGCGATCAACACCCGACCTACGACGAATGGAAGACTTCACCCCACGCCCAGTTCGTCCCGACCGTGGCCAGCAGCATCCTGAGCGGGGGCCCCGCGCGGATGCTCTCGTGCGGTCCCTGTCACTCCGGTTCCGTCCGCCTCGCCCTGCTCAACCAGTTGGACGATCCGACCACGCCCCTGCCCAGCTTGACCGATGCGGCGACCTTCCCGCAGACCTGCGTCGTCTGCCACGATCCGCACGTGAACCAACCCGGCGAAACGACGCAGCTCCGCAACCCGACCTACTCGCTGGACAACTTCTCCTACAACACCTCGGCGACCAACTCGTTTGCCGCGCAATACAACCCAAACATCCAAGTCTGCGGCCAGTGCCACAACCTGCGCGGCGCCCAATGGACCGACACCTCCCGTCCGCCCCACAATTCGCCGCAGTATAACATGCTCATCGGCAAGGGTGGTTACGACCTCGGCAATTCCATTATCGCCACGCATGGATTGGAGACGGAGGATCAGTGCGTGAGTTGCCACGTTTTCGCGGTGAGCGCCACCACGGTCAGCGCCAGCACTCCGAATTACACGGGACACACGTTCCTCCCGCGCTATGAGGCCTGCGTGTACTGCCACGGCTCGGCGGACGGCGCGGCGGCCTTCGTCGGTGCCACCCAGACGCGCTTCACCAACAAGATCGCCGAGGTCACCGCGCTGCTCAACCAGTGGGCCACGAACAAGGCGCCCGCCGCCCTGCACAAGTACGGCCAGTACGCCTGGGAATACACCTCCGCCGGGGCCATCTCCAACCCCAACGGGGTCTCGAGTATCGTTGGCCCGAGCAGCTCGGATCAGACGAACCTCCCGCCCGCCATCCTCCAGGCGCGCTTCAACCTCTACATGGTCAACAACGACGGCAGCTTTGGCGTTCACAACGGCCTGTATGCGGAGCACCTGCTGAATGTTGCCAAGACCAACGTGACGGCTCTTCTCTCGGCGCCGTAACCCCTTGGCTGCCCCCGACCGACGGTGCCGCCAGCCGCGGCCGGGCCTGGCCGAGTCCAATGGCTGACGAGAACGCTCGTGCCCTAGTCGGAGGTTTTAGCCCCGACAGGGCGTCTTGTTTATCCGGACTGGCGGTGCGCACCCCGCCCGCCGCCGTGCGCCAGCACTTTTTTCTCGAAACCGCGGAATGGCTCCTCCACAATGCCGGCACCTATGAATCACCCTCCGTCCAATTCAGGCATCAGCCGGCGACGCTTCCTCGCCACCACCGGCTTCGCCGCCGTCGCCATCCCCACCTTGATTCCCGCCAGCGCCCTTGGCGCCGATGGCAAGCCGCCGGCCTCCGAACGCATTGTCATGGGCGTGGTCGGCTGGGGCATGCAAGGCCCCGGCAACACCGGCGCCTTCCTCAACGAAAAGGACTGTCACGTCGTCGCCGCCTGTGACCTCGACAAACGGCATCTCAATGACGCCGTCAACACCGTCAACAACAAGTACGGCAACAAGGACTGCCAGGCCTACCACGACTACCGGGAACTGATGGCCCGCACGGACATTGATGCCGTGATGATCGCCATCCCTGACACCTGGCACGCCCTGGTTGCCGTCGAAGCGCTCAAGCACAAGAAGGACGTTTACGGCGAAAAACCCCTGGCCCGGACCATCGCGGAACAGCAGGCCATCGTGAAGGCGGTGAAGAAATACAACCGCATCTGGCAGACCGGTTCGTGGCAGCGGTCAGTGGAGAATTTCCATTACGCCGCCGAGATCGTCCGCAACGGCTACATCGGCAAGATCAGCCGTGTCGAAGTCGGCCTGCCCGCCGGCCATACCGATTTCGCCGGCACGGGCGAACCGCTGTTGAAGCGACTCGCCAACGTCGCCGGCGCGCCCAAGGACCTCGCCCGGGTCGTGCCCGGCACCGCCGCCTGGGATGCGGCCGTGAGCCCGCCCCCCGCGGACCTCGACTACGACCGCTGGCTCGGCCCGTCGCAGAACGAGCCGTACATCGAAGCCCGCGTCCACATGAACTGGCGCTGGAACTACAACGTCGGCGGCGGCCAGATGCTCGACTGGATCGGCCACCACTGCGACATCGCCCACTGGGGCCTCGACTTCGACCATGTCGGCCCGAGCGAAATCGAAGGCCACGGCGACTTCCCGCCCAAGAACGCGCTGTGGAACACCAGTCCGAAATACCGCATCGAACTGAAGTATCCGCAGGACATCACGATGATCATCGCCGGCGGGCACGGTGACATCCGGGGCGGCACGAAATGGATCGGCGACCTGGGCTGGGTGTGGGTGGACCGCGGCGGGTTCAAGTCGTCCATTCAGGAGTTCAACGACATGTCCCGGCTGCCGGACGACAAGCGCAAGGTCAAGCTCTACTACTCGCGCAACCACCAGCACAACTTCCTCGAATGCGTCCGGTCGCGCAAGCCGACCATCACGCCCGCAGACACCGGGCATCACTCGGCCACGCCCGGTCATCTGGGTCTCATCTCGATGCTGGTTGGACGCAAGATCGCCTGGGATGCGAAGAAGGAGACCATCGTCGGCGACAAGGAAGCCAGCAAGCTCCTCTCCCGCCCGTTTCGGGCGCCGTATAAGCTGGTGGTGTAAGACCGCCATCACTGAATTCGCACAACCTGCCTGGCTTCACGCAAGGCAGGTTGTTTTTGTGTTTGGGCCGTGCTGCGTCGCGGCCCAAATCGCGCACTTGTTCGGACCATGACCGGTCGCGGTCATAGCCGGATGGGGAGCACGGGCGGCTCGCCTGTGCCTCCCGGCCGCCGGCCGGGAGAACTCTCCTCTGCCCGCACGCTGGCAACGCGTGCGGTCGGCAGTGTCCTGATTTGTCGTTTCCCGGAGCGCGGCTGTGCGCTAAGCGTCAGCCGCAGCAGGCGGGACACGCTGCGGCTGGTCTCCGACACAGCCGCGCTCCATCCCAATTGGGACAACCCTGCCGTGCGGTCTGGACTTGCCGGTATTCTGCTTGGTTTGGACCGCGGGCGGCTGGCGCAAAACTCCTTACCCTCCTCCGCAAATCGTGACACGATGTGACCATGAAAGTAGAAACCGTCGAAATCCCGACGAACGTTCTATCCGCCGTCGAGACGCTGGACGAATTGCAGGACTGGCTTACGGCGCAAAACCCGAAGCTCATCGCTGAACTGCGCGCGGCCCGCCAGCAGGATCTCGCCGGCCAGTTCAAACCCTGGAAACCGCGTCACCTGCCAAGCCCAGGTCGAAGCAGGTGAAGAAGCCGACGCGCAACTTGGTAACGTCCTGATTTGACTTATCGGTGGGGCGTCCCCGCGAGCCGGCTCGTCAGTGCCCACCGAGTCAGGACACAGCGAGCAACTTGCCGGACTGGACGCGCGGTACGCAGCAGGGTTGAGCCAGGATTTGAGCGCGTGGAGGCAAGACCTGAGTCCGTTTACCCTCCGTGGCGCGGGATTTCAGCCGTAATCTGGCTTGCCGGTGGCTGCGCCCAGGTTCAAACTCGCCGCACATTATGTAACCGCTCCGCCATTGGCGTATTGGGTCGAAGGCACTTCTCATCCTCGGCCGGAATGCCAAAGCCGCATCGTATGTCCGACATACACTTTGAATGTCCCAACTGCACGCAGAGAATCGCAGCGCCTGAAGAGCTGGCGAGTCAATCAATTGACTGTCCCACCTGCAAGGAGACCATAGTGGTTCCAGCTCCCAGTCATTCAGTGCCGGCACAGGCTGCTGTCTCGTCGCAACCGCAAGCGGAGAATCAAGCTCACGTGGAATTGGCCGAACTGCGACGTAGCGCTGAGGCCGGCGACGCGAGCGCGCAGTTCTGGCTTGGCTACCACTACAGCAACGGCGATGAGGTTCCCCAAGACCCAGCCGAAGCGGCGAAATGGTTCCGCAAGGCGGCGGAACAGGGCGACGCTGTGGCGCAGCGCAAGCTCGGAATCTGCTACCGATTTGGCGAAGGAGTGCCCGAAGACCACGGCGAGGCGGTGAAATGGGTCCGCAAGGCTGCCGAACAGGGCAATACCATGGCTCAATTCGATCTCGGTACCTGCTACGAGGATGGCGACGGAGTGCCCAAAGACGACGCCGAGGCGGTGACGTGGTACCGCAAGGCCGCCGAGCAGGGCCACGCTGACGCGCAAAACAATCTCGGCTTCTGCTATGCCAATGGCCAAGGTGTTCCCACGGACGAAGCCGAGGCGCTGAAATGGTACCGCAAGGCCGCCGAGCGAGGTTACGATTCGGCGCAATTCAATCTCGGTGTCTGCTACGAGAGAGGTCGAGGGACTCCCAAGGACGGCGTCGAAGCCGTGAAATGGTTCCTCAAGGCGGCGGATCAGGGCTTCGCTCTGGCGCAATTGAATCTCGGCTTCTGCCATGCCAGTGGCCAAGGTGTTCCCAAGGACGAAGCCGAGGCGGTGAAATGGTACCGCAAGGCCGCCGAGCAAGGTTACGATATGGCGCAATTCAATCTCGGCATCTGTTATTACCATGGCCGCGGAGTTTCCAAAGACAAGGCCGAGGCCGTGAGATGGTACTGCAGGGCCGCTGGGCAAGGTTACGCTGGTATGCACGCTGGTGAGTTCGTCATCTGCTCCGACACGGGCGAACGCGTGCCGCAGAAGAACTTGATGGAAGCCGCGAGATTGAACCGCAAGGTGGCAGATCACGGCAACGCCGTGGCGCAATTCTTTCTCGGCATGGACTATTACCTCGGTCTTGGTGTCCCGGAAGATCTGGTGGAGGCAGCTCGCTGGTTTAACCTCTCTGCTGGCCAAGGTAATAAGCTGGCCAAGGAGATGCTCGCCCAACTTGACGAAGAGATGGCACGCGATCTGATTGCCGAGGGCCAGCAACTCACGCACGACTCCCAACCCCAAGATGCCGGGGCGGACCACCGCCGTGGGACCATGAGGAACGAGCGGGCAGCGAACGCCAGCGGCACGGGTTTTTTCATCACCGCGGACGGTTACCTGATCACCAACCAACACGTCGTCGCCGATGCGCGGCGAGTGGCAGTAGTTTCCGCGTCGGGCCGACGGTCGGCCCGGGTGGTCTATGCGGACGGGGCCAACGACCTGGCCTTGCTGAAGGCGAAGGGGATGTTCGCTCCGCTGCCGTTGGCACCAAGCGGCGGCGTCAAGCTCGCGGCGGCCGTGTTCACGGTCGGTTTCCCGAATCCCGGTTTGCAGGGGTTTCAAGCGAAGTTTGCCCGAGGGGACATCGCCGGCCTGGCCGGAGCGGGTGACGATCCGCGGTATTTTCAGATCAGCGTGCCGCTTCAGCCGGGCAACTCAGGCGGCCCGTTGGTGGATGAGCGCGGTAACGTGATCGGCGTGGTAACGGCTAAACTCGACGCGGAGGCGGCGGTGAAAACGTCGGGGATGCTCCCGGAGAATGTCAATTACGCCTTGAAGGGCGTGTTCATTTCCACGCTGCTGGACACGTTGCTGGCCGGCAAATTCACGTTGGCCGAACTGCACACGAAGGCGCAGCCAGTGGAGGACACGGCGAAGGTGGTGGAAGACTCGGTGGCAGTGGTTTTGGTCTGGAAGTAGCACGACTTTCTGTCGCGCGATTGGGAAAATGTAGCCGGGTGCCCCTTCGAATCTGTTGGAATGATCGGAGAGTGATTCCGGCTTGGGTAGTGAATCCTAATTTGAACACGCCAGTTTGGTTCAACGGTTGAATCGGACTTTAAGTGAAACAGTCTTGACTCCGGTTTGCATTTGGGTGTATCCGCATTGTCATGAATCCGTCTCACGCATTGTTCGTCGTGGATAAGCCCTCCAATCAAGTGCCAGACGCTGAGGGAAAATGGGAACTGTTCCTCCACCACATAGGAGAGATCGAACACATGAAATCAGGAACAGAACAACTTGCTGAAAATGTGTGGCTGATTCCCGTGCATACAGGAATCGCCGGTTTATCTCTCCTGATTCAATCCGCCCTTCACAAGTCCCAACATGAGCCTCTGCGCTATCGGTTGCTGTTCTTGAATGACCCGCAGTGGATTGATTCCGGGAAGCAAGTTGCCTCCTCATGATCTTGGAGATGGTCGAGAATTCAAGTTAGGACACTACCGCAGCTTGCACTCGATGGTGGAAGCATGACTGATCGGGAATTATCATCGTTTACGAGCCGGACCCGGCGCAGTGGGACTCGGCCTTGAAAAACCGAAGATGACATGAAGAAACACCGCTGGAACGAGACCTTCGAGGAGCGACGGGTGACCTACACCCAGGAACTGGCGGGCCGGTTCGTGGTTGTGGAAGGTGTGCCGGCCCGGGTCTGCCGCGAAACCGGCGAAACGCTCTTCAGCCCGGAAACCGTGGACCAATTACAGACGATCATTCGCGGACAATTGCGTCCGGCCCGCGTCATCGAAACCCCGGTTTATGATTTCGCGGTGGCCAAAACGGCGGCGTAACCCGTCCGCGCCACCGCGTTGGGGCTGAGGAAACTCTGGAATCACTCACGGCTGAGGTCGAGTGCTCCCTCGCACGGGTGGGCGCGAGGAAGGGGTTGCGGGAAATCGGAACTTGAACTTGGCGGCGATGTGCTTACCGTAAGTCCGTCATGAAGACCTTTGAACTCTCGCTGGCCCAGATCGGCAATTCGCGCGGCATCCGCCTGCCCGCCGGCCTGATCCGCAAGCACGGCTTCGAGCACGGGCTGGTGCTGGAGGATCGCGGCCACGAACTTGCCCTCAAACCCAAGGCCGGCCCCCGGAAGCTCTCCTGGGACGAAACCGCCCGCGCGATGGTCGCGTCGGGGGAAGACTGGTCCGCGCGGGAGGGCACGCTGGCGGACGGCCTCGATCAGATTCCCTGGGACGGCCCGATTCCGAAAGCCGCTGTTTCCGCCACCCGGAAGCCGGCTTCCCGCAAGAAATGAAGCGCCACGAGATTTACTGGGCCCGGCTCGATCCGACGGAAGGCAGCGAGTTGGGCAAGACCCGCCCCTGCGTCATCGTCAGCCTCGACTCGTTGAACGCCGTCCTGCCCACCGTGGTCGTCTGTCCGCTGAACACCGTGCTGCGGCCCCACTGGCGCACGCGGTTGCAAGTCACCGGCGCGGGCAAGGCGGCGGATGTCTGCGCTGACCAGATTCGCGTGGTGAACAAGACGCGCCTCACCCGGAAGATCGGCACTCTCTCCGCCGGCGACGCCGCCGCGTTGTGCCAGCTCCTGTCCGAGATGTATGGCGAACCCTGAACGGTCGCCGCGCGGAGTTACTTGGCCTTGTCCGGATACGGCGGTGGCGGCGGGATGGTCACCGGTTTCGCTGCCAGCTTGGCCTTGAGCTCCTTAATCGCTTTGTTGCACCGATCAAACTCAAGGCTCCCCGGCCGGCGGGTCACGGCGAAGGAGGGCTTCAAAGCCCGCCTGCTCAAAATGGAGGTCGTAGGCCAAAGCGCGGGTGAGGCCCCGTTCCCGCATCAAGTGGAAAGAAACACAGTCAGTGAGTGACCATTCCTTGTCGGGCCGGTCGCGGTGGAGACAGAGGCCGGCGGCAAACAACTCGGAAGAGGCGGGCACCAGCGTGTAATTCGGGTCGCTGGAGATCAGTTCGACGATCCGGTGGGCGCGCAGTCGGTCGGCACGCCGGGAGAGACTATTGACCGTTTCGCAAAGGACGTACTCGGTGGCGAGCAGTCGTTCCGACACACTCTTCGCCCACCCCACAGCTCGCCAGTGAAGTGCGTCCGTGGGCTGGGCGAACGCGAGGAGGAAGCCGCTATCCACGAGGATCATGGTTTCTTGGGCAAGCTGTAGAGATAATGATCGTGTTGGGCGGCTCCGTCCGCCGGCCAGTCGGGATTCTCGGGAAGTTCCTCCAGCGACCTGAGTAACTTCATCAGCGGCCGGTCTTCGGTGGCAGGCTCGACGCGTTGCTTCAGCGGTTGGACATGCACCTCCAACGCACAATCCACCGGCAGCGTCACCGGCCCGTCCGGGATGAGCACCTTGCCGTCGAAATGGGCGGTCAACACCGTCATACACCGGAAACTAGCGGCCGGAGCGGGCGGAAGCGAGCAGAAAAAAGCCAACGGTGGCGCACGAACACCACTCGTGGGGCAAACGGCGCCTCGCCCGTGCTGGTCCTTTTCTGGAGGTAGCGAGACACTGCGCCGCGAGATTGAGGCCGCGACGCAGCGCAGCCAATTTGGTGAACCGCCGTTTCGTGCCGTTACCTGGCCTTGTCCGGATACGGCGGTGGCGGCGGGATGGTCACCGGTTTCGTCGCCAGCTTCCCCTTGATCTCTTCAATCGCCCGGTTGAGCTGGTCGTCCACCCCGGCGAACTCGCGGGCCGGATCGTTGTCCACCACGATGTCCGGATCCACGCCGTGGCCTTCCATGATCCATTCCTTGCCCTCCAGATCGAAGCGGGAGAATTCCGCCCGGTTCAGGAATCCGCCGTCGAGCAGCGGCAGCGAGCCGCGGATGCCCACCACACCGCCCCACGTCCTCATGCCAATGATCGGCCCCAAATTGTATTTACGGAACCGATAGCCGACGATGTCGCCGTCGCTGGCGGAAAACTGATCAACCAGGAGCACCTTCGGACCGAGCACCTGCCCGGACGGGTCCACGTTGACGCTGCCGTTGCGGGCAATGGTCCACATGGCCGGTTCCCGGTGCAGGCGTTCGATGATCTGCGAGGACACGAAGCCGCCGCCGTTGCCCCGGCAGTCCACGATCAATGCCTCTTTGTGGAGTTGCGGATAATAGAACTTCACAAACTCGTTCAGTCCGTCAGTCATCATGTCGGGAATGTGGACATAACCGGCCTTGCCGTCCGTGGCGCGGTCCACCGTGGCGATGTTGCCCTGGACCCATTTCAAGTAATACAGCGGCCGCTCGTCGGCGGTGGGCACCACCACCTCGTCGTGGCCGCCCTCGGACTTGGGTTCACGGTTGAGCCGCAGCGTGACCTGCTTGTCCGCCTGGCCCACCAACGCGGCATAGACATCCGTCATCTGGTCCGTGGGGCGCCCGTTCACGGCCACGATGTAATCGCCGACATGGGCATTCACGCCGATCTCGGTGAGCGGCGAGCGGAGCTGTTTGTCCCAGTTCTGGCCCGGCAGGATGGCCGTAATTTGATAGAAACCAGAGGCGGCATCGCGAATCAGCGTGGCGCCCAGCAGTCCCTGCGGAATGCGCTCGGGTTTCGGATAGTCCCCGCCCCCAACATAGCAATGGCCAAGGCTGAGCTCGCCGATCAGCTCGCCAATCACATAAGTCAGGTCCGCGCGGTGCTGGACAAACGGCAGGAGCGCTTCGTAGCGCTGGCGAAGCCCGTTCCAATCCACCCCGTGCAGGTGCGGGTCATAAACGAAATCGCGCATCTGGCGCCAGCATTCGTGGTAGATCTGGTTCCACTCCGCCTGACGGTCGAGCAGCACCTTTACGTCCGCCAGGTTCAGTTTGTGGTCGGCGGTTTCCGCCTTCGCGGTGGGGAGATCCACGATGGCGAAGGTCTCGCCGCTCTTCAGCAGCATCTTCTTTTGATCGGCCGAAACGCGATAAGTATCGAACTCCCCGACCTCGGTTTCCTTCTGTTTGTCCAGGTCGAAGAGGAACAGCTTGTCCTTGCGTTCATAGAACAGTTTGTCCCCGACCGAGGTCAGGTGGCCATAGTGCCCCGCGGGCAGCGGCAGCATGGCGATGCGCTGGGGCAACCCTTCGGCATCCACCGTCACGACCACGGGCTTTGAATCCTTCTTGTCGGTATCCTTCTTGTCGCCATTCTTCGTCTCCTCCTTGGTGGGGGCTTTCGCGTCCTCGTCCGACTTGGCCTTATCGGGCTTGTCGCCCGCTTTGTCCGCGTCCTTGCCCAGTTTCACTTCGTCGCTCTTGGGCGCGAGGGGTGAGTGTGTGTCCCGGGCCAGGGTGACAAAGAAGATGTCCGCCATCTCGCGATAAACGAAGTTCGCCTCCAATTCGCTGAAGGTCGGCGAGAAGGACCGGTCGGACATGAAGAACAGCAGTTTGCCGTCGCTGCTGAATGCCGGTCCACCGACGTCGAACCAGCCGTCGGAAACCTGGACCTTGGTTTTCGACTCCAACCCATACAGATAGATGTTGGGGAACCGGCGCTCCTCCGGCCGCGTGAAGGCGATCCATCGGCTGTCGGGCGACCAGGTGAAATCGGCGATTTCCCACGCGGGCGACTGGTCCACCATAGTCACCTGCTTGGAGTCGAGTTCCACGAACTGGAGCCGGTTCTTCTTGTCGGACCAGAGCAGGCGTTTGGAATCCGGCGACCATTTCGGCGCGTATTTGTAGGTGTCGGCGCCAGTGGTGAGCTGGGTCGGGGCTCCTGACCCGTCCTGCGGCCGAACATAGACCTCATCCTCACCGGAGGCGTCGGCGATGTAGCCGATCCATTTGCCATCGGGCGACCAAACGGCGTCGCGCTCGTGGACGCCCGGGGTCTGCGTGAGGTTGCGCGTGGGACCATTTTTAGCCGGCACGGTGAACAGGTCGCCACGGGCGGTGAACACCGCGCGGGCGCCGTCGGGCGCGAGATCGAAATCGGTGATGAACTTGCCGGCCTCTTTCCAGCCGCCGCGGCCGATGGCCAAATCCTCCTCGATCTGCACCGGCACCTGCCGCAGCGTCTCCGTGGCGAGGTCGAACCGGTAAATGAAGCCGCCATTCTCGAGGACAATCGCCTGGTCGCCAAGCGACGGGAACTTGAGGTCGAACTCCGTGAACTGGGTGAGTTGGCGGACGGCCTTGGTTTTCAGGTCGCACACGAACAGGTTCATCTTGCGGTTCGCATCGCGGTCCGAGACGAAATAAATGCGCTCGCCACTCCACATCGGAAAGACATCCTGCGCCCCGCTGTCGGTGATCCGTTCGGTGGTTTTTGAGGCAAAATCATAAATCCAGATCGAGTCAGCCTGGCCGCCCCGGTAGCGCTTCCAGGTGCGAAACTCGCGGAAGCCGCGGTTGTACGCCAACCGCTTTCCATCCGGCGAAAACGAGCACCAACCGCCGCGCGGGAGCGGCAGAATCTCCGGCACCCCGCCGTCCACTCTGGCCAGCGTGAGCTGCCCCTTCCAGTCGTTCCACTCGATCCGCCGCGAGCGATAGACGACGGTCTGGTTGTCACGCCAGGTCATGACGATGTTGTTCGGCCCCATGCGATCGGAAACGTCGTCGCGACCCAGCGTGGCCGTGTAGGTCAGGCGTCGGGGTGGACCGCCCGCGGCCGGCATAAGATAAACCTCCGTGTTGCCGTCGTATTGCGCCGTGAAGGCGATCCACTGTCCATCCGGCGAAAAGCGTGGAAACATCTCGTAGCTGTTCCGGTCACTGGTCAGCCGCCGGGCCACACCGCCATCGGCCGAAACCGTGTAGAGGTCACCCGCGTAGCCGAAGACGATCTGGTCACCGTGGATGGCGGGGAAGCGGAGCAGGCGAGCCTCAGGCGCAGACAGGGCCGACAGGGCGAAGGCGAGGAGCGACAGAAGCCCGGCGGGCGTCCGCCAGCGGCGGAACACGGAGCGATTCAACAAACGCATGGCGCAGGATCGTAACCGGGCCGCGGGCGTTGGAAATACCAAACGTGCCCCACCGGCGCGGCGGTTCTCGCTTTGCACTTCGCCCCTCGCCCTTCATCATTCGCACTTCGTATGGTGGCTGCCCGATGCTGGGCGGGCAGTCTTCCTTCCTGAACTCTCAACTCACTTCGCCTCGCAACTGCCTCCGCTCATCTCCGGGCCCAGCGATCCGCAACCCACCATGAGTCGAATCGAAGCACGACCGCATCTTCGAGTCCGTGCATCGCTGCGCCCGGCCCGCGGGTCCGGTGCGAATTCGATTGTCAGCCCCGCCTGAACTGCTACAGTCAGCCGGTTGTTGATTTGATGAGGACTTGCAAACGATCACTATGACGGCAGCGGCGGATGGTAACGACCGGCTGAAAGATTTCAGCGTTTACCAGGAGTATCTGGCCGAGCGGGACGAAATCCTGAAACACAAGTGGATCGAGTCGCAGAAGGCAGGCCACGACTTGGGCTTCGAGTGGGCGCTCACGGACTGGGTGGTCAAGTACCGGACCGGCTGGCGCAAATGGCGCAAGAGCCTGCGTAACGCCTCCAACTGAACTGCACTGCCCCGGTTCTCCCGATCCCCCCGCCAGAGCACCGCGGCCTTTCGCCTACTCCCATTGCCTCCCCGAGTTTTTCGCTTCCCATGACCCAATCCGTTCCCTCCCTCCAAGTGCTGATGACCGATGCCGATGTTGTGCGCACGCTAACGCGCATGGCCCGGGAGATCGCCGCCGCCAACCCGCCACCCTCCGCCCTCGTGCTGGCCGGCATCCAGACCGGCGGCGTGCACATCGCCCGCCGTCTGGCCGAGGCCCTGCGCGAAGTGGGCGGCCCGAGCGTCGAACTGGGTGAACTCGACATCAACATGCACCGGGACGACCTCGACGCCCACCCCGCCCCGCCGATGCATCACACCGCCATGCCCCTGGATCTTTCCGGCAAGGACGTCGTGCTCGTGGACGACGTGATCTCCAGCGGCCGCACCGTGCGCGCCGCACTGGACGCCCTCCACGACCTCGGCCGGCCGCGCCGCATCCAACTGGCCGTTCTGGTTGACCGCGGCCACAGCAAGCTGCCCATCAAGGCCGATTTTATTGGCGTCACCGTGCCCACCGCGCCTGCCGACAAGGTGAACGTCCAGGTGACCGGCACGCCGGCCGCCTTCAAAGTCGTTCTTGAAAAGGCCGCCCTTCCGTAGCTGAATGGCGCCATGCGCTGGACCCGCAAAGACCTGCTTGATCTGCAATCGCTTTCAGTCGAGGAAATCACCACCCTGCTCGACACCGCCAGCGAGTTCAAGGCCGTCGGCCAGCGCGTGATCAAAAAGGTCCCGGCCCTGCGCGGCAAAACCGTCGTCAACCTCTTCATCGAACCGTCCACCCGCACCAGAATCAGCTTCGAGCTTGCCGCCCAGCGCCTCAGCGCCGACGTGATCAATTTCAGCGCCGAGGCCAGCTCGCTCCGCAAGGGCGAGACCTTGAAGGACACGGCGCGCAACCTCGAAGCCCTGAACGCGGAGTTCATCGTCATCCGGCACAGCGCCGCCGGCGCCCCGCATTTCCTGGCCCGTGTCCTCGACGCCCACGTGGTCAACGCCGGCGACGGCGCCCACGAGCACCCCACGCAAGGACTGTTGGACGTGTTCACGATGCGCGAGAAAAAAGGCCGCATCGCCGGTTTGAACGTGACCATCCTCGGCGACATCCTCTACAGCCGGGTCGCCCGCTCGAACATCTGGGCGCTGCAAAAGCTCGGCGCCAACGTCACGTTGTGCGGACCGCCCACCCTCGTGCCGCGCGCTTTCGAGCAGATGGGCTGTCGCGTCACCAGCCAGCTCAGCGAGGCCATCGCCGACGCCGACGTCGTCAACCTCCTGCGCATCCAGCACGAGCGCCAGCGCAAAACCATGTTCCCCGGCCTTGGCGAGTACACCAGTCTGTTCGGCATCAACCGCGCCCGCCTGGCCACGATGAAACCCGACGTCATGATCATGCACCCCGGCCCGATCAATCGCGGCGTCGAGGTGGACAGCGACGTGGCCGACGGCGATCACTCGGTGATCCTGCAACAGGTCACCAACGGACTGGCCGTGCGCATGGCGGCGCTCTTCCTGATCAACGGCGGCAAGCCTTTCGGGGCCAGCCAGGATCGGGCCACCGGCGCCGCCCCCGCAGGCAAGTCAAGCTAGTGCGGTGTCTCAGAATTGGCTGCACCTTGGGGTGGCAAAGCGCCAGAGGGCTGGCGCACTCCAAGACGCTGGCGCGTCCTCCGATGGGCCGGAAAACGCGAAGCGTCTTGGAGTGCGGTAGTCCGCTACCGCTTTCCACCGCTGGCGAAAGGCACTGGCGATTCTGAGACACCACAGTGGGTCACGACCCACGGCCGTGCCGCTTGACCTGCCGCACCACCCCGGTCACGTCGGTGCGCCGACGCCCAGCTTGAGGAAGTTGGCGAGAATGGTCCGGCCACTCTCCGACAGGATGCTCTCCGGGTGGAATTGCACGCCCCAAATGGGAAACTCCCGGTGCCGCACGGCCATGACCTCGCCCTCCTCCGTCTCCGCGGTGACCTCCAGGCAGGCGGGGAGTGAATCGCGCTGGATCACCAGCGAATGATAGCGCGTCGCCGAAAACGGATTCGGCATGCCCACGAAGAGGTCCTTTCCGTTGTGGTGGATCAGCGAGGTCTTGCCGTGCATCATCCGGTAATTGACCACCACGTTCGCGCCGAAGACATGACCGATACACTGATGACCCAGGCACACACCAAGGATCGGCACCTGGCCCGCCAGCGCGCGAATGATGTCGTTCGACAACCCGGACTCGCGGGGCGAGCAAGGACCCGGCGAAATCAGGATGCGCTCTGGTCGAAGCTCGCGGATGCGCTCAAGCGTGATCTGGTCATTACGATGGACCGCCAGCTCCACCTGCATCTCCCCCAAATACTGGACGAGGTTGTAGGTAAACGAATCGTAATTGTCGATGACCAGGACCATAACGCCGACGGGAAGGTAACCGGAAAGCCGGAAAATTAAAGGGGAAAGCGGCGACCGTGCCTGGGCGGGCAGTTCGTGCTGTGCGACCGCTGATCACCTCCGGACGCTCCGCCGCTGGCTGAACGATCCCGTCGCGGCCCGGCGGTCAGCGCTTTGCCCTTCGCCCCTTGCCCTTCGTCATTCGCCATTCGCCCTTCGCCTCGGTGGCTGCCCGACGGCTGAGCGGGCAGGTTAGCCCCTCTCTCATTCTCCGTCACATCCGAATTCCCGGAGCCTGAACAGCGTGGGCTCGGGGAGAATCTTCGCGGCCCAAGGTGTTCGACCCTGGTTCCCTGGAGATCTTCAACGCCTCGGCTTGGACAAACCCGATGGCGATTTCCTTTTCGCCACGCCGCCGGTTTCGGACGCTGCGAGGGCGATCACGACGGCGGGACGCTCATTTCCCGTCGCGCCTGGCTTTCTCGACCTGCTCCTTGATCCAGGGATAGGTTCTGGCGATGCCGTCGCGCAGGCTGAACCTCGATTCCCAGCCGGTTGAGCGGATGCGGTCGTTGGTAAAGTTACGGGCATCCACCCCGACCGGGCCGGGGATGTGTTTGAGCCGGATCTTTTTCCCCGCCACATCCGCAATCGTGGCGATGAGTTGATCAACGGAGACATACTCGGGGCGGCCGATGTTGACGCCGTTTTCCAGGTCCGATTGCATCAGGCGGACGATACCCTCGACCAGGTCATCAATATAAGTGTAGGCGCGCATGGCCTTGCCGTCGCCCCAAACCTCGATCGTCGCGCCGTCCGGGGCCGCGGCGATCTTGCGGCAGAGGGCGGCGGGGGCCTTCTCGCGACCGCCCTGCCAGGTCCCCTCGGGGCCGTAGGTGTTCTGGAAGCGGGCCAGGCGGACGACCATGCCCGTGCGGCGGCCGTACGCCATGGCCATGCGCTCGGCGTAGAGTTTCTCCCAGCCGTATTCATTGTCGGGCAGGGCCGGATAGGCATCCGCTTCGGTCAGCGGGGATTCCTCGGCCTGCATGTTGCGGTAAACACAGGCGGACGAGGAGAAGAAGTAACGCTTGACGCCCAGGGCGGAGCTGACGTGGGTCATGTTGATGTTGACCAGCGCGCTGTTGCGCATGATCTCGCATTCGGCCGAGCTGATAAAGCCCATGCCGCCCATGTCCGCGGCCAACTGGTAAACTTCGTCGAATTTCTCGTTGTGGGCGAGACTCACCGCCAAATGGCAGTTCGGCTCCTCGCGCAAGTCGAGAAGGCAAAACTCGTCGGCCGGACTGGGCGAGTACTCCGGCCGTTTGAGGTCCACGCCGCGGACCCAGTAGCCGTCTGCTTTCAGGCGTTTGACCAGGTGGCTGGCGATGAAACCGCCGGCGCCGCAAACCAGGGCTTTCTTCATGACGATGTCCTTTGATGATGGAATTGGAAGAGCACGACCGGCAATTTGACCCTGGGGTAATCGCGCGTAAAATGTCGTCGAATAGTACCTCTAAGACACGAAAGGAGCATCAGCGACTGGCTTGGTGGAATTGAGGCCGATCCGGTTCACTGCCGCCATCATCCACGGCTAGGCCCCCATGGTCAATGACGGAAAATGGCAAGGCTCGGGATGGATTGTCGCAAACCGACAGGCAAATGCCTTGTGCGGCGCAGCCGGTTCATTGACGCTGCGCCGGTGAGGGAAAGCTGGTTTTCGCTCGCGATCATTTTAGCAGACACGCTGCCAGAATGAGGTGAAGCGTCAAGCGACAAGTTTCGCGGCTTTTTGACGGTTTTGGCCCGGCGCGGGGAGTGTCCGAATTTGCCTTGCACGGTGGGGCGTCCTCGCGAGCCGCAATCAGGTTGATGGTTGAGAGTTGAGCGACCGGAGGAGGGTCGCGGCAAACCTCGCACGCCGACCTCACGAACCCTCGCGAACTCGCAACTCGCAATTCTCTGGTGGGGCTGAACACTTCAAACTTGAAACTTGAAACTCAGAACTTCTTTCCGGCTCGTCAGAGCCTCGCCCCACCAAATCGGGACACTGCCCAGACCAAACCCAGGCCCCGGTGGAAAGGCGCCTTCATCGTCGCGGCTGGCATCGGGCTGCGTTAATGTGCTGCTTCGACCTCTCCCAACCCGCATGGGCCAAACCGCGGTAACCGGCGCAGCAGAAAACGGCCGAGGTAGGCCGATCCAGAACGAAACCGGTGCTTCTTAAGGAGACAAAAACTGTGACTCTCGCCTGTGTTTGCAGGGTGATCGTGTTTCGATTTCTCTCGGAGTGTTGCCCTCACCCCTCCCGCTATTCCGCCCATTCGTTACAGTGGCCCGGTTCTTGATTCCGGCCTGATCCTCCCTTCGTTGCTCGATCCGTGGACGCAATCGGCACCCCCAACAAGGCGGAAATTGAACCGCCGCGGTACCCACCCCCATCAAAGTTCAAACCACGCGCAGTTTTTCCTACCATCACGGCTGGTGACGCGGTTTACCCTACGGAAGCGACGGCTCGGGCCAGCGTATTCCTTGCCGGCTTGGCCTGGAATATGCTAATTTTCCACTCGATCATCGCCGTATGGTGTTTGATCGTGCCTGGGTGATGGACGCAACCAGGTGAACGTGCCCAAGCATTCGGTCGTCGGTCAGTCATCAGTTCAACATGCCGACAGCCATGAGAACCCGAACCTCGATCGCGCGAACAACCAGCCGGGAAACAACGGCTCGGCGTTTGATAACCGCTTGCGCCAGAAGCCTGACGCCACTGCTGCTCTTGATGCTCGCCGGGGAGGCCCAGGCCCAGTTCAACTACACGACCAACAATGGCACGATCACCATCGTGGAATACACCGGTTCCGGAGGTGCCATGACCGTCCCAGCGACGATTGATGGTTTGCCGGTCACCAGCATCGGGGACGAGGCGTTCGCGTACTGCTACAGCCTAATCAACGTGACCATCCCGAACAGCGTAACCAACCTCGGAAGAGCTGTGTTCGCGGTCTGCACCAATCTGGCCAGCGTCACGCTCGGCAACAGCGTCACCAGCATCGGGAACGGTGCGTTCTATTGCACCGGCCTGACCAGCGTGGCGATCCCGAACAGCGACACCACCATCGGGACTCAGGCGTTCGAGGAATGCAGGAGCCTGGCCAGCGTTACAATCGGTAACGGCGTCACCACCATCGGGGATGAGGCGTTCTGGGGCTGCACCCGGCTGACCAGCGTCACGATCCCCGACAGCGTCACCAACATCGGGACCGCGGTGTTCTCTGGCTGCACCATCCTGACGGGAATCTATTTCCTAGGTAACGCCCCCAGCGGTGGCGGGTATTCATCTGACAATGTCAGTGCGACCGTTTATTACTTGCCGGGTACCGCGGGCTGGGGCAAGACGCTTGGCGGTCTGCCGACGGCGTTATGGTTGGTTTCGAACCCTTTGATTCTAAACAACGGTCCCCGTTTTGGCGTGCTAACCAACCGTTTCGGTTTCGTCATCTCCTGGGCAACCAACTTGGCCGTCGTTGTGGAAGCCTGCACAAACCTGGCCAAACCCGCATGGTCCCCGGTGGGAACCAACACGCTCACTGGCGGCTCGTCCTATTTCAGCGATCCCCGCTGGACGAACATTCCCGTCCGCTTTTACCGCCTCCGCTCACCGTGACGAGGTGATTTTCGGTGTTGTGTGCGGCGATGCAGGTGATACGATGACGATTGTCCGTCCGGTTATTGACACAAGTTGTTGGGATTGAATGGCTGGCATTATGAAACACGAACCCGCTGTTGGCGGAGATGGTTTCGAGATTGCACGGAGATATCGTGAGGCGCGTAGTGCGATCTTCCTTAATATGCGACTAGCGACGATTCTTGAGACGCTACAAGCGGAAGCGATACTGTTCGCCGACCAGTTGCGTGCGCAGCGGAATGCACTCAACTTTTACGATTTTGACAAAGGAACGCAGGACGTGCAGAATTTCTTCAGGAAGGTCAAGAGCCACGAGCAAGGCCTTGGCAGTGCCCGCATGGTGCGGATTCTGCGGCACCAGACACCTGCAGTTCGGGGACTCGACAAAAACAAAAGCACCGAAGCAGACTTGGAGCAGAATATTTCCTGGGTGGAGGCAGTTCAGACCAACCTTGAGTATGAACTTGAGGTCATTGACCGAAAGCGGACGCTCATACTTACGGTAGCTTCAGTCGTTGCTGCGAGCGCAGCTGCAATCGCCTCAGTGGTTGCCCTCTTCAAGAGGTGAATACACCGCCGGACAGAATCACTGTAGCCAACGCCGGCCGGACACGGTTCAAAACGGGGCGAATGGCCAGTGCGGTGTTGGGTGCTTTGCTGTTGCTGGCATCGCCCGCTACGGTGCAAGCCCAGTTGGGCTACACGACCATTAACGCGACCATCACCATCACGGGATACACCGGTCCCGGCGGGACGGTGGCCATCCCCAGCACGATCAATGGCCTGCCCGTCACCAGCATCGGGGAAGAGGCGTTCTGGAACTGCACTCGCCTGACCAGCGTCACGATTCCCAACAGCGTCACCGCTATCGGAGACGGGGCATTCGCTTGCTGCGGCCTTACGAGCGTCACGATCCCGAACAGTGTCACCGGCATCGGGATCGGGGCGTTCGAGGAGTGCCCCAACTTGACCACCGTCATGATCGGCAACAGCGTGAACTACATCGGGAACAAGGCGTTCTCCGGCTGTACCAGCCTGACCGCGATCACGGTGGATGCGCTCAACTCGTTCTATAGCAGTCTGGCTGGGGTCTTGTTCAACCAGAACCAGACCACGCTCATCCAGTATCCGGGAGGCAAAATGGGAAGTTGCACGATTCCCGGGAGCGTCACCAGCATTGGAGGAGCAGGGTCAGACCCGCTAGCCTTCGGGGAAGGTGCGTTCTCCTACTGCACCAACCTGACCAGCGTCACCATTCCGAGTAGCGTCATCAGCATCGGAAACGCGGCGTTCGCTGATTGCACCAGCTTGACTAACGTGACGATCGGCAACGGCCTCACCAGCATCGGGGGCATTGCGTTCGATTGGTGCAGAAACTTGACCAGCGTCACGATCCCCAGCAGTGTCGTCATCATCGGAACCTATGCGTTCAACGACTGCACCAGCCTGACCAACGTCAGTTTCCAAGGTAACGCCCCCGCCGCTGATTCGACTGTGTTCTACAATGACAACAACGCGACCGTCTATTACCAGCCGGGGACCACGGGTTGGGGTGTGACGTTTGGTGGCCTTCCGACAAAGCAATGGAACCCGCCGCCTCAAATCAGTTTAGCCGGCCTGGGCGTGCACACGAATCAATTCGCCTTCAGCATCGCCGGGACCGGCAACCTGGCCGTCGTTGTGGAAGCCTGCACGGACCTGGCAAATCCCGTCTGGGCACCGGTGGGAACCAACACCCTCACCGGCGGTTCGTCCTATTTCAGCGATCCGCAGTGGACGAATTATCCCGGTCGTTTCTACCGCCTCCGCTCGCCGTGAGGCGCTGATTTTTCCTGTTGTGTGCGGCGGCGGGGGTGATACGATGCCGATTGTCCGCTTGGTTTATGACGGAAGTTGTTGGAATGGAAAATCTGGGACCATGAAACACGTGCCCGCTGTTAACAGAGCTGGCTTCGAGACCGAACGGAGACACCGAGCGGCGTTCCCAGCGCATTGCTCGCCTGCCAGGCACCGAAATAGACCAAACCCTGTCCACCTAGGCCAAACAGCGGTTTGGCCTAATATCTGTTAGGCCGCCACCTCGCCAGCGCCGCGTAATATGTCGAATCCAAAACCAGTCGAACCACGCAAAAATCAGAGCGATGAGCAGCCATTGCCAGCCAGCACCTCCGCAGATGAGCATACAGATTATGAAAACCCCAACAAGAAACACGGCTTGGGTCATGGTTTTGGCATCAGGATGTTTCGGGCGATAGAAGTTGCCTTGGCTTTGGCAGGAGTTGCAGCCGTCGTCATAGGGATCAAGACATGGCAGGAGTCGTCAATTGAGAAGGCTGTCCAGAAAGAGTTGAGCGACGAGGCGACATTGCGGAAGATCGCGGCACAGGCCCAGCCCATGTTGATATTCGATGCGAACGGCGGCTTCATATCGGACTCTGGTGGTCTTGCATACATTGACCGCATTGTAATTGAGGAACGCGATGGAACTTTTCCAGTCAAGCTCTTGGTCAAGCCCAAGCGATTACTTTCACAGCCGCCACTTTTGTCAACGATTGACAACATCCTATTGGAGTACCAGGCGCGTCGGCGAGAGGGAATGGATTGGGAGTATCTCATAAAGATGCGCGTGATACAGGGACCAGGAACAGATTCAACACTTTGCCGATTCAGGTTGGAGGTATTGAGGAATCCATGATCACGCGGTCTAACACCTCAAGCCCTGGCATTGAGCGGGTCGGCGAGCCTTGATTCAAACCGCGTGTTGCCCCCTCCTTGATTTTCCCGCGGTTTCCTTGGGATAATAGCTGACGACCTCTACCGGTCGTTGCAGCCCACGGCCTTCTGGCTCGGGGGTTTTTGTTTCCACCCCCAACCCAAGGAATTCCCATGTCCCCCGATTAAGAAAAACAACGCAGAACGCTCTTCGGACTTCCTTGGCACAACTCAGAGCAGCCAGCCCGCCGCCCCGATTACCACCAGCGCGCCAAAATCTCCCCGGACTGGTTGGGAAACTCGAACACAAAGATGCCCGCCTCGGGCACGAACTGGCCGGTCCGGCGCTCCGCCCCGACCGCCACGCGAAAGCGCCGATGCGCCGCGCGCACGATGACCCGCCAGGTCTTCACCTCGCTGGTGAACCCGCCCTGCCCCGCCATAAAATGCAGTTCGCCTCCGCGTGCCCGCGAACGAAAGGTGATCCGGCGCTCGTGGATGCCGCCCCGCTCAGCGGCACGCGACCACCCGTCATCCTCGAACCAGTTCAACGCGCCCGGCCCGCCCGGCCATACGTGAAGATTCACCGTCTCGCAGCGCCGGGCGCCGGTGAATTGCTGAACCTCGATCATCGGCAGCAGCGCGCCGGCGCGGGCGAAGAGCGGCAGCGTCGCGAGGTCGGCCTCCACGACGACGTGCTGCCGGCCGTAGTGGCGCTTCCCCGTCCAGACGTTGAACCAGTTACCGGCCGGCAGATAAACACTGCGCGCCACGGCGCCGGGTTGCACGACCGGCGCCACGAGCAGGTCCGCACCGAACAGGAATGCGTCGCCACACGCCACCGCCACCGGGTCGTTTCGATGAGCCCACGCCAGTGGACGGATGATCGGCGTGCCCTCGCGATGGGCCTCGACGCACCGGCCGTAAAGGTAGGGCAGCAACTGGTAGCGCATCTCGAGGTAACGCCGGCAGATGGCTTCGATCTCCGGCCCAAACGCCCACGGTTCCTGGGCGTGCGTGCCCAGGCTCGAGTGATTGCGGAAAAACGGCATGAACGCGCCCAGTTGCATCCAACGCGCCAGCAACTCCCCCGTGCAATCGTCGAGAAAACCGCCTACGTCACTGCCGCACAACGCCACGCCGCTGAGGCTCAGGTTGAGCAGCAGGGGAATCGAACCGGCCAGGTGCTCCCAGCAGGAACTGTTGTCGCCGGTCCAGACCACGGCGTGGCGTTGCACGCCCGCGTAACCCGCCCGCGTGACGACGAACGGCCGCTCCTCGGGTCGCGCGGCGAGCGCCCCAACCCGTGAGGCCTGCGCCATGGCGGACCCATAGACATTGTGAACCTCGGCATGCCGCGCGGGACCGAAATCGGTGCGGTGCCGGCACGCCGGATCGAGCGTCCTGTCCGGCCGCGCGAAATTCGCCGGCTCGTTCATGTCGTTCCAAAAGCCGGCCACGCCCAGGCGCTGCAGCCTTGCCTGCTCGCGCCCCCACCACGCCCGCACGCGCGCGCTGAGGAAATCCGGAAACCGCGACCGCCCCGGCCAGGTTTCGCCAATAAAATCCTCTTTCCCGTCGGGTGACCTGACGAACGCATCCAGCGCGCGGCCACGTCGCAGCACGCCGAACCGCGGCTCGTCCTTCACGCCCGGGTCCACGATCGTCACCACGCGAAAGCCCTGTCGGGCCAACCGGCGCAGCATGGCCGCCGGGCGCGGAAAACTGCGCCCGAAGGTGAACACGCGGTGGCCATCAAGGTGATGGATGTCGAGATAGAGCGCGTCACAGGGAAGCTGGCGGCGGCGGAATTCGCGGGCAACCTGTTCGAGACGCCGGCGCGATTCGTAGGAGTAACGACACTGATGATAGCCCAAAGCCCAACGCGGCGGCAGCGGCATCCGGCCCGTCAATTCGGTGAAGCGACCCACCACGTCGGGCAGCGTCGGACCCAGCAGGAGGTAGAGATCGAGTTCACCCCGGTCCGCGGTGACCGCCAGCCGGTCCGGCCGGGTGACGCCCAGGTCCCAAACCTGGCGCGCCGAATTGTCCCAGAATATACCCGCCGCCCGGCCGTCGCGGAGCGAGATCAGGAAAGGAATGGAAACGTAGAGACTGCGCAAGCCGGGATGGATCCCCGACGCGTGACCCAGCACATCAATGTTCCACAGTTCGCGGATCAGGCCGCGCTTGTTGAGGGGACCCGTGGTTTCCCCCAGCCCAAGGAGGCTCTCTCGATCCACCAACTCGAGGGCGAACCGCGGGCTCGCGCCGGCAAAACCGCACGTGCGGGGCGGTGCCGTGAAGATGTCCAGCCCCGCGGCGTCGCGCACCTGCCAGCCACCGGTTCGCAAATCCAGCCGAAACTCGCCGCTCGCGGTGGCCAGCCGCAATCGCTTCGGGCCGGCGTCCACGCGACAAGGCGGCGCCTTCCATTCGTTTTTCACCACCGCCCACGACGGCCGTTTCGAGAGCGCCGGCGCCAGCCCCAATCGAAACCGGAGGAGATTGTTGGCCAGCACCGCAACTTCGCCAACCACGTGTCGTGATCGAAAACGCACGGCGCTCGCCTCGGCCGAGGTGATCCTCAACGACGCGGCGGGACGAAACGATGACGGGACACGCTGCGGCTTCAAGGCGTCGGGGGCTTCTTGCGGAAGATGATCACGTGCTGCCACGGCAGGCTCCGGACCGTTTCGACCCACTCCAGCGGGTGCAACGCCGCTTCGCGCCGGACCTGGACCTCGCTCATCTTGTGCAGCAGCTTGATCGGCACCCGCGGATCCTCGGCGCGGTACTCGACGAAGGCGATCCGACCGCCCGGCTTCAGCGCCGCCGTCAACGCGGTCAGCATTTCGAACGGGTCCGAAAACTCATGATAGACGTCCACCAGCAGCACCAGATCCACGCTGTTGGCCGGCAGTTTGGGATCGGTAATGGACCCGAGCGTCGGCACGACGTTCGTGAAACCCCGGCGCGCCAGTTCGCTGCGCAGGCGTTCGAGCATCTCGGGCTGAATGTCCTCGGCCAGCACCCGGCCGCGCGGACCGACTGCCTGGGCCAACCGCCAGGTGTAATAACCCGTGCCGGCGCCGATGTCGGCGACGGTCGCGCCCGCCGGCACTTTCAACGCCGCCATCAGAAGGTCCGGCCGCTCTTCTGCCTGACGCTCGGGTCGCTCCAGCCAGTCGGCCGCCTCGTGGCCCATGACCTGGGCAATCTCCCGGCCGAGGAAGAATTTGCCGATACCATCGGGGCTGTGTTCGGCGCGAAACTCGTAAAGCGGCGACGGCGGTTTGCGTTCCTGTGCGCGAGCGAAGACGAGTGGGCCGGCCAGGGCCACCAGCAAAAGCAACGCGGTAGAAGTGCGCTGCGTCGCGTCCCCAACTGTGGTGTTCACGCGCCACAGCAGAGAATCGTGGACGAGTCCTTTCATCCGCCGGCGCTCTCCTGCAAGCGCGGCCAGAGCGGCCGCAAATCCTCATCGGCCAGCACCATCCGCAGCACGCTCTCGGCGGGTCCGTGGGCACGCGCTTTCTCCAGCCATTCCCACGCTTCGTCCAAGCGACCCAACTGGGCGGCGTAGCACGCCAGATTGAAGGGAATCAGGAAGTCCTTCGGAAAACGATCATGCGCCGGTCGCAACGCCGCCCACGCCCGGTCCAGGCCGCCGCCGGGCATCCGGCGCAGCGCAAAGGCCCGGTGAATCCAGCCGAAGGCCCGCTCCGGCGAAACCGCGACCAGGCGCTCGGCCACGACGAAGGCCTCCGCCCACGCGTTCGCCGCCGCCTGCAGGCCCCATTCGCATTCGAGGACGTCCGGTTGGAGTCGCGCCCCGGCCGAAAGCTGATCGAACTCCGCGCGGGCGGAAACCGCGTCGCCCAGCATCAACCAGCCCTCGACGGCATCGAGGCGCAACTGGTCCGGGCGTGAAAGCGATTCCACGCCGCCAAGTTAAGGACGCCGCCGTTCAAAAGCAACTTCGCCGCCGACGCCGGGCTGGGCGCAACCAGACACGGAACACGGACCGCGGTTGTGTCGGAGACCAGCCGCAGCGCCACCGGAGAAGTGGCGTTCTGGCTTGCACGCCGGAGCCCGACGCGCCCGGCCAGACTGCCCATGCGCCGCTCGCTTCGACCACATCCTCGAGCGCAATCAGGAAGGCTGCTTTGTCCCTTTCGGCGAGCACCTGCGCGAGGTATTCGGCGGCGTAACGCGGATTTTCCAGCCGTTTCCGCAGACCGGCTTTGTAATCTCTAAGACGCATATTCGGTAAACTGTTGCCACAGTTGTCGAGCGCGACGGAGGTCATGCGAGATGAACGAGCTTTCATGGTTCAACGCCCCTTTCCGTGGCGGAGGCGGCGCGGAAGCCATCGGCCAGATCCCGGCTCACTAGCGTCTTCAGCTTGTCCAGCGAACCACGACCGACATAAAACCGGCCGTGAACCGTAGCGCTTCGGCCCGGTTCGATCCGGCCAAAGCTCGGGAACAGGTGAAAGCAGGCGCGGTTGTCCCCCACATTGCTCGAGGCCCAGATCGCTTGTCCAAACGCGAGCCCGACCTGACCCCGGCCATCCCGGCTGCGGGCGACGATCAGGGGAAAGTCGAATGTCTGCGGCGCGTTGACCCACCAACCCCAGTTCACCGGCGTCTCGCCGGCCCGCATGAAGGCGAGGTGGAGTTCCCCGCGCGCCCGGGGCGATGACGCAAACGAGAAGGGCTTCCCGTCGCGCCAAAGGAACAGCCGGTCGTAAAGCTCCATGAAGTTGGTCACGGCGGCCCCGCTCAACGGCTTCGTGCGGAGGTTGACGGGCGCCGGAAAAAAGGAAGGAGCCTGGGTCGTCGTGATGCAGGTGTGGATCTGGACGCGGTCGAGCGCATTCGTGGTGTGGTTTTCCATCCGATATTCCAGCGCCAAGGCATCGCGTTCCACCCGCCCCACAAACCGCACGGTAATGCCGGCCGGGTAGGTCCAGGCGTAGCTCAGCGTCTTCCCCCGCACCGACCACGACGGCGCCTGGCCGTCCGGTACCGGCGCGAGCTTGACCTGAAAAAGACCGAAGTCGTGATCGCCGGCCAGCACGCCTTCACAGGTTCGGAGATCAAGATCGTCGCCGGGGAACAGGGAGCTGCGAATGCTCAACCCGGCCGCTTCGCTGCCCGGACGGGGCGCCACCGTCAGCCTTTCCGCGGCGCCCATCGAAACGGTCCACAGCCAGGCAAGGACCAACGCGCGGGCAAACTCATTTCGTGCGCTTTTCACACCTGTTCCCGTCACCATATCATCACCTGTTTGGGCCGGAAGTCACGGTTGAATTGGGTTGCGGCGGTCGTGATCCCGATCGGGCCTCAAGCTTGCGCGGTTGCGGGTGAAATGGGTGTCTGCACGCGGAACAGGGTGCGGAGGAACCGCCCCAACGTTTCGTTCGTGGGACCGTAACCGGCGTGATAGATCGAGTACTCGAGGTCGTGCAGCAGTTCGTCGGCGACGGCGTACCGCTCTTCCAGCTTCCGCGCCAAGGCCCGCTGGAGAATGCCGTGCAGCCGCTCGGAAATCGCCGGGTTGAGCTGGCGGAAATCCGGGATTGGCAGCGTGCGAATCCGCTCCAGTGAATTCGCGGAGGTGTCGGCCTTGAAGATGTTACGCCCCAGCAGCAGGTGGGACAGGACCACGCCCGTGGAAAACAAATCCGCGCGCCGGTCGGTGACCTGAAAGTCCGCCTGTTCCGGGCTCATGTAATCGGCCTTGCCGGCGATCACTTCGCCTTCCTGATGCCGGAGAAAGCCGCGCGCCTTGGCGATGCCGAAATCGGTGAGTTTCACGTCGCCCTCGAAGGCCAGCATGATGTTCTTCGGACTGACGTCGCGATGCACGATGCCCAGGGGATGGCCGGCCGCGTCGGTCTTGGCATGGGCATACGCCAGCCCGCGGGCGACGCGACTGGCGATGAACACCGCCAGCTCCGGCGGCAGCGCCTGGCGGGATTTCGCCAGCTCCGCCATGAACTGTTCGAGGTTCACGCCGCGGATCAACTCCATCGCCATGAAGCAAACGCCGCCCGCCTCACCCAAGTGATAGGTCTGGACGATGTTCGTGTGGATGAGATCGGCGACGAGCCTGGCCTCGCCGATGAAGTTTTGCAGGAAGGACTCCTGCCGGGCGTATTGTTCCCGGATGACCTTGATCGCGACGCGCTTTACGAAATCACGGGCGCCATACTGGTTGGCCTCATACACGATGCCCATGCCGCCCTCGGCGATCTTGCGGACGATCTCATAGTGGAAATCGCTCCGAATGGTAAACAGGCCAGCCACGACCACAGCCTGCCTGCGAAGAATGCCAAGTCAAGCGCGCGGGCAGTGAAAACCCCGCCGGCCGAGGGCAAACCCCAAGAGGCCGGAGGCTGGGCTCAACGAACCGGGTGCTACGCCGGCAGGGGCGGCGCCGCGGCGTCGTCGGCTTCGTCATCGCGCTCCTCGCTGATCACGGGAGCGATGCCTTGGAGTTTGTCGCCGGGGTCGAGGTTGATGAGTTTCACGCCCATGGTGTTTCGGCCGGCTTCGCGGATGTCCTTCACAAACGTCCGCACCATCTGACCGCCAGCGGTGATGAGCATGATTTCGTCGGCGTCCTTCACCGTCAGCGCGCCGACCACGCCGCCGGTCTTGTCGCCGACTTTCATGGTGATGCGCCCTTTGCCACCACGCGACTGCCGCCGGACACCACTCTCAGACTGAACCAGATACTCGTCAAACGAGGTGCGTTTGCCGATGCCGTTCTCCCCGGCCACCAGCAGGGTAGCATCTGAAACCACCACGGCCAGCGCGACCACTTCGTCGCCCTCCTCAAGCGTGATGCCCTTCACGCCGCCTGCCCCGCGCCCCATTGAGCGCACATCTGACTCGCTGAAGCGGATGCTCATGCCGTGATGAGTGATGAGCACCACATCATCGCCGGGATCCTGGATGTCATCCTTCTGACCACAACTTCCGCGGGTCAGTTTGACCTCAATGAGCTTGTCGCCAGCATCGATGCCGATGGCGATGATGCCGACCTTACGGACGTTGCCGAATTCATTGAGCGAGGTCTTCTTGACGGTGCCGAGCTTCGTTGCAAAGAACAACTCGCCGGGTTGCATCCACGTTTCGTCTTCCTTTGCCGAGTTGGTTTTGGACGGGATGCGAATCATCGCGGCGACTTTTTCGTCGGCTTTGAGCTCAAGCAGATTGGCGATGCTGCGGCCCTTCGCGGCCCGGCCCATGTCCGGGATCTCGTGGACCCGTTCGACATACACACGGCCGCTGTTCGTGAAGAACATCAGGTAGTCGTGCGTGCTGGCGGTGAAGAGGTGTTCGATGAAATCGTTTTCCTCCTCGGTCGCACCCTCCCGCGTGGCCATGCCAATGACGCCCTTGCCGCCCCGGCGCTGCGAGCGGTAGGAGGACACATTCGTGCGTTTGATCAGGCCGTTGTGCGTCATCGTGATGATGACTCCCTCGTTCGCGATCAAATCCTCGATGGCGATTTCGCCCTCGTCGGGCACCAGTTCCGTGAGTCGTGGCGTGGCGTACTTCTCCTTGATGGCGAGCAACTCGGTCTTGATGATCGTCAGCACGCGCTCTTCCCTGGCCAGAATGTCCAGGAGGTCCTCGATGACTTTCAGGAGCGCCCGGTATTCCGCGTCAACCTTCGCGATTTCCAGCCCGGTCAACTGGTAGAGGCGCAGTTCGAGTATGGCGTCCACCTGGCGTTCGGTCAGCGTGTAAAAGCCGTTGACGAGGCGCGATTCGTTGCGGACCAGAATGCCCCAGCGCTCGACCAGGGGGCGGGTCCACTCGAAGGCGAGCAGTTTCACCCGGGCTTCGTCGCGGGTTTTGGACCCGCGGATGATGCGGATGAATTCGTCCAGGTTGGCCAGCGCGATGAGATAGCCTTCCAGGATTTCCGCCCGTTCCTCGGCCTTGCCGAGCAGGAAGCGGGTCCGCCGAAGGACCACTTCACGGCGATGGTCAACGTAGCAGGTGATGAGCTCCTTGAGGTTCAGCGTCTTGGGCTTGCCGTGGTCAATGGCCAGCGCGTTGACGGCGAAACTGGTCTCCAGCGCGGTGTGCTGATAAAGGTTGTTGATCACCACCTTCGGGATGGCGTCGCGCTTGATTTCGACCACCACCCGCGTGTTCTCATCCGATTCGTCGCGAATGGCGGTGATGTCCTTGAACTCCTTGATCTCGCCCTCGTTGACCAGGTCGGCGATGCGGCTGACCAGTTCCGCGCGGTTGACGTTGTAAGGAATCTCCGTGATGACGATTTGCTCGCGCCCGCCCTTGAGCTGCTCGATGCCGACCTTGCCACGGATGCGCACGCTGCCGCGGCCGGTCAGGAAGTACTGTCTGATGCCTTCGAGCCCGCACACCATGCACCCGGTCGGGAAATCCGGGCCTTTGATGTGCTTCATCAACTGCGGGATCGTGATCTCCGGGTGGTCAATCTGCGCACAGACGGCATCGATGACCTCGCCCAGGTTGTGCGGCGCGATGTTGGTGGCCATGCCGACGGCGATGCCCGTGCCGCCGTTGACGAGCAGATTCGGAAATGCGGCGGGAAAAACGGTGGGCTCGGTGCGCGTCTCATCATAGTTCGGCACGAAATCCACCGTGTCCTGGTCCATGTCCTGCATCAGCGCGGCGCCGAGGTGCGTCATGCGCGCCTCGGTGTACCGCATGGCGGCGGGGGGATCGCCTTCAATGGAACCGAAATTGCCCTGGCCGTCCACCAGCCGTTCGCGCATCGCCCACGGCTGCGCCATATGCACGAGCGTCGGGTAAATCACCGCTTCGCCGTGCGGATGGTAGTTGCCGCTTGTGTCGCCGCAAATCTTGGCGCACTTGCGGTGCTGGCGGTTGGGAAACAACGAAAGATCGTGCATCGCCAGCAGAATGCGGCGTTGCGAAGGTTTGAGACCGTCGCGCACGTCCGGCAGCGCGCGGGAGATGATCACCGACATCGAGTAGTCGAGGAACGAGTTCTTGATCTCGTCGGCGACGTTGATCCGCTCCACCTTCTCGTTGGCGGCAAACAGCGGGGTCGTCTCGGGCGGCAACTGGGGCGGTTGGGGTGGTTCTTCAGGCATGATCAGAAAATCATTTCACCGGCGGGGGCGGGACGAGCGACAATCCGATGAAATCGGACGCCGCGCACACCCGCGGATCGCTGCTGCACATTTGCTCGCCGCCATGAAGTTCCGCGGTGGCGACGTGAATCGCATCCAGCGTCCGCAGCGGCACGTGCGGATGACATTGGTCAATCACCGCACCCGCGCGCTCGATGACGGGACGGCTCAGCGGCAGCAAGATCAATTCCTGATCGCGCAGCTTGTCCTGGAACAAGCGCCAGCCCGTCAAGCGTGCCAGCCGGGAAATCCGCCCCGCTCGTTCCTTGGCGAGCAGGGCGGACCGAACTTCCGCCACGGCGAGTTCCGATGTGACGACCGAGTGCCCCGTCACGACGCCGCTATACGCCGCGCTGTCCGGTTCGTGGCTGACCAATTTGACGATGACACAGGAATCGAGATACATCGTCGTCACCAGCCACGCCCGTCGCGGTCCGCCCGGATGATCTCCTCGGCGAATGGCCCTTCGGTTTGCCTCGGCATCTTCCGGACCTGCTCCCAAGTGCCGGTGAAGACTTTCCGGGACCTGCGCTGGGTGACCGGCGACAACACCGCCTTCGGCTTGCCGTCGCTGGTGATGGTGACCTCCTGGCCACCCGCCACCAACTCCAGCAGCGCCGAGAATTTCGCCTTGGCCGCCCGCACCGGAATGGACAGCCCCACGCCGGGCAACGCCACCGCCTCGCTCAGCGCCAGGCAAGACGGTTTGGGAGGCGGGTATTCGATTGCGCGTTTCGCTTTCACGGCCCCAATGTAGTCACACGTGACCACATTCGTCAACTCTTTTCAAATGTCCAAGTTCCGCACGTTCAGGGCGTTGTCTTCGATGAACTGCCGGCGCGGCTCAACCTCGTCGCCCATCAGCTTGGTGAACATCTCCTCCGCCTCGACGGCATCGGTGAGTTCGATGCGCAGCAGCTTCCGGCGGGCCGGGTTCATGGTGGTCTCGAAGAGTTCCTTCGGGTTCATCTCGCCCAGGCCCTTGAAGCGTTTGATCTGCAGCCCGCGCTTGCCCGCCTCCTTCACACCCGTGAGAATCTCCGGGATCGAGAACAGCGGTTTCACCTGGGCCTTGTCGCCCTCGCCCTCCACCAGCTCGAACAACGGCTTGTCCTGGGCGGCGTAGTGTTCCACCCGCAACCCCTTGCTGGCGAGTTTGACCAGCAATCCCTCGATGGCCTTGCTCTCGTGGATCTCGACGTGCCGGGCGCGCCGGGGGTGGCCGATGCCGTCGGCGGGCTTCCTTTCGCCGCCCTTCTCACTGCCTTTCTCGACGCCCGCCTCCACCTCTTCCTCGCCGAACAGGCCCAGATCCGGGTTCTCTTCGCCAAAGGTCCGGAGGGCCTCCTCGGTGTGAAAGTAATGCACGGTTTCGTCGTTGCCCTGCCGGAGCTTGACCAGGTGCCGCGGCAGCTCGTGGGTTTGCGGGTGCCGGTGCTCGACGTAGTCGGCGAAATCGCCGCCGTGCCGCCGGAGGGCACGGTCGAATTTGTCGAGCGCCACGAGCAGCTCAAGGATTTCGGCGAGTTGCTTCGGGTTGAGCTCGGCGCCGTCGGCCACATTCCGCAACCGGACATCCTCCGTGCCGAGCTGAATCAGGATCTTGTTCAACTGGTTGTCGTCGTCCACGTATTCGACCCGCTTTTTCCGGGTGATCTGGTAGAGCGGCGGCTGGGCGATGTAAACATAACCCTGGCGGACCAGCAGCGGCATCTGCCGGTAGAAGAAGGTGAGCAGCAGCGTGCGGATGTGCGACCCGTCCACGTCCGCATCCGTCATGATGATGATCTTGTGGTAGCGCAGTTTCTCGAGATTGAAGGAACCCTCGCCCTCGCCGTTGCCGATGCCGGTGCCGACGGCGGTGATCATGGTACGAATTTCGGTGTTCTGCAGGACCTTGTCGAGCCGCGCCTTTTCCACGTTGATGAGTTTGCCGCGAATGGGCAGGATCGCCTGGAACTTGCGATCGCGTCCCTGCTTGGCGGAGCCGCCGGCGGAGTCGCCCTCGACAATGTAAAGTTCCGTGTTGGCGGGATCGCGGTCCGAACAATCCGCCAGCTTTCCCGGCAGCCCGCCGCCGGTGAGCGCGCCTTTGCGGACCGTTTCGCGGGCCTTGCGGGCGGCTTCGCGCGCGCGGGCGGCCGTGAGCGACTTGTCAATGACGCGCCGGGCCACCGGTGGATTGGCGTCCAGGAAGGTCATCAGCCCGTCGTAAACGAGCGAGGAAACGATGCCGTCAATCTCGGTGTTGACGAGCTTGACCTTGGTCTGCGACTCGAAGCGCGGGTTGGGGAGCTTGACGCTGAGCACGCACACCAGCCCTTCGCGCACGTCGTCGCCGGTGATCGCCGGGTCCTTCTCCTTCAACAGCTCGTGGCTGCGGGCGTATTGGTTGATGGCCCGGGTGAGCGCCGACCGGAAACCCGTGAGATGCGTCCCCCCGTCGGGGTTCGAAATGGAATTCGCAAAACAGAGGATCTGGTCGGTGTAACTGTCGTTGTACTGGAGCACGCAGTCCACGAACACGTCCTCCGGCTTGCCCTCGACCTCCTCCTCGCGCTTCCCGGAAAGCACGATGGGTTTGGGATGGATCACCTGCTTGCTCTTGCCCAACTGCCGGACGAATTCCTCGATGCCGTCACGGTAGAGGAAGCGCTCCGCGCGGTTCTCCGCCCGCTCATCGGTCAGCACAATTTCGATGCCCGGATTGAGAAAGGCCAGCTCCCGCAGCCGGATCGCCAGCGTCTCGAATTTGAACTCGGTCGTCAGCGTGAAGATCTCTGCGTCCGGCTTAAAGGTGATGAGGGTGCCGGTGTGCTTTGACTTGCCGATGACATCCAGCTTGCGCACCGTAACGCCGCGGGCAAATTCCATGTAATAGACCTTGCCGTCACGGGACACCTCCACCTTGAACCATTCGGACAGGGCGTTGACGCACTTGGCGCCCACTCCGTGCAGACCGCCGGAATACTTGTAGGCGCCTTGCCCGAACTTGCCGCCGGCATGGAGGTTCGTCAGGACCAGTTCCACCGCCGGAATCTTCCATTTCGGATGAATGTCCACCGGGATGCCCCGCCCATCGTCGCGGATCGAACACGAGCCGTCCACATGGAGGATCACCTGGATCTGCTGGCAGTAACCGGCCAGGTGCTCGTCAATCGAGTTGTCCAACACCTCGAACACGCAATGGTGCAGGCCGCGCTCGTCCGGGTCGCCAATATACATGCCCGGCCGCTTGCGCACCGCCTCCAAGCCTTCGAGCTTGTCGATCTTGGAGGCGTCATATTTGCCGTCGTCTGTCGGTGTAATCACCATAGTTCGTGGGCCGCTTCTCGATGTTCGCCGGAACTCCCCGCCGACGCCAAAAGGCATCGAAAAATCGAACCTTCAAAGTATAGGTCCGACGCGGCTTAACACAATCCCAATTTTCAGCCAGCCACAAGGAATTGTGGGCCGAAGACGGGACAGCAGCATTAGTTGTGGGGCCGCCTCAGCGTGACCGGGGCTCAACGAGGTGGCAGGACGGGCAGCCACGCCGGGCGGAAACCCGGCGGCGAATGGCCACCGGACTAGGTTTGCGGCACGGAAAAGACCACGAACCAGGCGTCGTCAACATTGTCCTTGGCATCGCCGGCGATGACCGCGATCCCGCCCTGGGTGAGCGATTTCAAGGGCTGCCGGACGGTCTTGGTCAACTTGCCCTCACCGAACAGCTTGACCTCCAGCGTTGCGTCGTCCACAAAGCGGACTTCCACCTCGCACTTGGAACTCATCTTGAGTCGTTTCGGCGCGGCGGAGGTGACCGTCGCGGGTTGCTGGCTGATCTCAAAGTAATTCTTCCACTTGAAGACGCGGCAAAGCTTCTTCTTGATCGCCTCGTCGAGCTCCTTGTAGTTGGCGTCGGGCGGTTTGTTTCCATCGGTGCCCCAGATCAACTGCGCCTTCAACTTGACCTCCGCGGCGTGGACCGCCGCCCCACCGAGGCTGATCAGCGACAGAAAGCTGCCAAGCAGCATACAAAAACTTAACCGCAGACCGCCCTTCATATTCATGGCCTATTCGCTAGCGCAAAAGCCCGGCTCCTGCAAGATGTGGTTTAGTGGCTGTCCACCCACACCACCGTCATGCCTTCGGATTCAGAGTGGAAAGTGAACGAACTCATGTCCTCAAGGGGGCTTTCGACCTCGGCGAGCAGGACCGTGCCGGCACGGGCATGTTCGCGCAGCGCCGGCACCGCAGCCACGAGCGCCACGACGGCGATCGCTCCGACCGGGGCGAGAACGCGGAGCCACCGACGCCAGGGCGCGGACGCCGGGGCATCCGCCGCGGCGTGTTCGCGGGCTTCCCCCGCCGCGATCGCCCGTTCGATCTTCGACCAGTAGAATGCGCGCGAGTCCTCGAGCTTGCGCAGCGGCTCGCCCGCCGCCAGTGCCGCCCGGGTGTGGCCCAGCTCCGTTGCCAGCGCCCGCGCCGCCGGATCGGTGGCGACCAGGCGGCTCACCGCGGCAGCCTCCGAATCGGCGAGTTCGCCGTCCAGCCACGACGAGATTCTGATTTCGGTTTCGCGGTTCATGGTAATCGTTCCTGCTTCAAGCCGGCCAGCAGCGTTGCCAGCCGCCGGCGGGCATAAAACAGCCGGGACATGATGGTCCCGATGGAACAGCCCATCCGTTGGGCCACTTCTTTGTATTCCAGGCCTTCAAATTCATGCAAAACCAGCGCTGTGCGATGGGCCACCGAGAGCTGACTGATGGCCGCATCAATCCGCCGCCGCAGTTCCTCGCGTTCGAGGTTCTCCGTGGGATTGCTGATCACCACCGGCATCTGCCGTTCCACTCCGCCCTCCTCTTCCATGCCCTCGATGGACTCGGCGCGAAGCCGCTTCTGCCGTCGCAGATGGTCCAGGCACAGATTGATGGCAATCCGGGTCAACCACGTCGCGAACCCCGATTCGCCCTGGAACTGTTCAATCCGCTGCCAGGCCTTGACCCATGTTTCCTGGGAAAGATCAACCGCCTCATCCTCGTTGCGGACCATGCTGAAGGCGCGGGCGTAGATCTTATCGCGATGCCGGGCCACGAGTTCCTCGAAAGCCTGCATGTCGCCCCGTTGCGCCTGGCGCACCAGCATATCGTCACTGGCAGACGGGTAGTCGGTCTTGTTCGACATGGCTTTGGACGGGAACCGCGGCGACCCTATTCAGTCCGGCTCACAACTTTCCCTTGGTGGTCGGCAACCTTCCGGCGATCCGCGGGTCCCGTCGACAGGCGAAATCGACCGCCCGGGCAAAGGCCTTGAACAACGCCTCCACCACGTGGTGGGGCTCGCTCCCGTAGAGCAGTTCCAGGTGCAGGTTGCAGCGGGCTTCGTTGGCGAACGCCTGAAAAAACTCGCGGGCCAGCCCAAACCGGAATGCACTCGACGCATCCTGCGCGCGCTCGCTCCGCGTCACCCGGAACGCCAGACGGTCCATCCCCCGCCACACCAGGCATGGTCGCCCGCTGAAATCAACCACACACCGCGCCAACGTCTCGTCCATGGGCACGAATGCCTCGCCCGTGAAGGGATTGCGCGGATCGAACCCGGCGCCGTAACGGCGCAGCCCCTTCTTGTCGCCCAAGGCCTCCCGCACCGCCTGGCCCAGCACCAGGCCGCAATCCTCCACCGTGTGATGCCCATCCACCGCCAGATCGCCCGCGCAACGCAACCGCAGGTCCACCACCGCATGCCGCGCAAACAGCGCCAGCATGTGGTCGAAGAAGGGAATGCTCGTGCGCACGTCCGCCCGGCCGGAGCCGTCAAGGTTCAGCCGGACGCGGATGCGGGTTTCCTTTGTGTGGCGCCGGATGGTCGCCTGCCGCGCTCTCATGTCGGGACATTATGGGGGGCTGACCGGGAAAACAAAGCGGAAACGAACCGCCACCGCTTCCGTCACCGCCTCGCCCAAGTCCCGCTGGCCAGCCAGATTACTGGTCCAGGGAGGCCAGGTAACGCTCCGCCTCGATGGCGGCCATGCAGCCCATGCCCGCCGCCGTGATCGCCTGGCGGTACGTCCGATCCGCACAATCGCCGGCGACAAAAACGCCGGGCACATCGGTGGCGGTCCCCTGGCGCGGCTGGAGGTAGCCGTCGGCATCCATCGTCAGCGCACCCTTGAAAAGCTCGGTGTTCGGCACGTGGCCGATGGCAATGAACAACCCGGCGCAGGCCAGTTCGCCCGGCTCGCCGGTCTTCACGTTCTTCAGCCGCACCGCCGTAACCTTGCCGGCGCCGGGATCGAGGATGTCCGTGACGACCGAATCCCACACGGGCTTGATCTTCGGATGGCCGAGCACCCTGCTGGCCATGATCCTCGAGGCGCGCAACTGGTCCCGCCGGTGAACCAGGTGAACGACCGAGCCGAAACGTGTCAGGTAGAGCGCCTCCTCACACGCCGAGTCGCCCCCCCCCACGACCACCAGGGGTTGGTTGCGGAAGAACGGCAGCGCCCCGTCGCAGGTGGCGCAATAGGTAACGCCCTTCTTCTCCAGTTGGTGCTCGCTCTCGAGGCCCAGATGCCGGTGACTGGCGCCGGTGGCGATGATCAGCGTTTCCGTCTGCAGCGGGTCGCCATCCACGCTGAGCGTGAATGGCCGCCGGGAAAGGTCCACCTTCTCAACGGTGCCGAACGAGACACGTGCGCCGAATTTCTCGGCCTGCTGCTGCATCCGGGTCATCAACTCGAAGCCGTCCACGCCCTCGGGAAAGCCGGGATAATTCTCGACCGTGCTGGTGGTGGTCAGCAAACCGCCCGGCATCGTCCCCGTCAGGACCAGGGGCTTGAGATCGGCGCGGGCAGTGTACACCGCGGCGGTGAGGCCGGCACAACCTGTGCCGATGATGGTGACTTTTTCCATAGGGCTGCCACGTTAACGCCCCCACCGGCCGCTGGCAAGCGGTGCCGACCACGGGGTAGTGTCCTGATTTAGTGGGGCGACACGGCTGGGCACTGCTAGCACCCGTGTTCGTCCGGCTCCGCCTCACAAGGAACAAAGCACTTTTTCATAACAATAGTAACAATCACATTTTTGAATAATATGACCCCGTCGGCGCTGACGGGTCAGTGACGGCCGGCGGGTATCCTTATGTTGCTGCCGTCAAGCGGCTTACTTTGGATTGGCGGGCGCTGCCGGGGCGGTGGGCGGGAGGGAAAAACCGACCGCCTGGGCGAGGATGATCTCCTGATCCGGCCGAAGTCCCATGGCCCGGCTCAGCGGGGCACGGTCGAGGTCATGCACCACGGTCGCCAAGCCGGCCGAGGCACAATAGAGATAGACGTTCTGGCTGATGAATCCGGTGTCGGTCGCAGCGTAGAACTCCCGGCGATCCGGATTGGCCTTGGTCAGCTTCGCCAGGTCCGCGACGTAAATGAGGGTAACCGGGGCCACACCCGCAAAATCGCCACCGCCGCTCAGCACCCGCAGATCGCGATTGCCCGCCGGCTGCAGGCGGTGAGGTTTGGGTTCGTAGTGGAACAGGCCGTCCCGCGTGGCAACATAGATCTCCACCTCCTGCGAGTTCATGGCCGAGGGTGCGGTCCGGTGATCAATCGTCGGCCGGTTGATCCCGAAGGCCGCCCACAACAAATCGGAAAGCTGCTGCGCGTCGAGCGGGTCGGTTTTGAAGTTGCGCTGCGTCTGGCGCTCCTTGAGTGCCTGCATCAGCGGCATGCCACCGGTCTGATGCGGGGGTGGCAGTTCCAGGGGCCCCGGGTCGGCCGCGAACGCCGGTGCCACCAGGCAGCCGGCCAGGATACAACCGAATCTCCGCCCAAACCAGTTCCGCCAATCGTGTTTCATGCGTCAAATTTCAAGTCAGCCTGCGCCGGCGACCTGGGATGGCCATTGACCTTGGTCAAAGCCTCCGGACGGCGATGGGCCAAGGTTTACGGTGTCGGCCGGGGGCCATGCCGGTCCCGCTCCGATCTGACCGCTGCTTATGAATGGACGAGAACGCGTGCTTGCCTGCCTTGCCGGCCAGCCGGCGGATCACCTTCCGCTGATGCCCATCACCATGATGTTTGCCGCTGACCAGCTCGGGGCGAGCTACGGCGATTACGCCACGGATTGCCGGGTGCTGGTTGAAGCCCAACTCCTCACCGCCGAGGAATTCGCTTTCGACTTCGTGTCCTGCATTTCCGATCCCGCCCGCGAAGCGGCGGATTGCGGGGCCAAGGTCGAGTTTTTTCCCGACCAGCCGCCGGCCATTGACGAAAGCCAGGCCCGGCTGGCGGACAAGACCGCCCTCGCGCAACTCCGCCTGCCCGACCCGCTCGGCGGCGGGCGCATGACCGACCGTGTGCGGGCGGCGGCCTTGTTCAAGGAGCGCGTCGCCGGGCAGCGGTTGATCGAAGGCTGGGTCGAAGGACCGTGTGCCGAGGCCGCCGACCTGCGCGGCATCAACACGCTCATGACCGATTTCTTCGACGATCCGAAGTTCGTCACCGACCTGTTCGAGTTTGTGATTGCGATGGAACTGCGTTTTGCCCGGGCCCAGATCGAGGCGGGCGCGGACCTGATCGGGGTCGGCGACGCAGCGGCGTCACTGGTGGGCCCGCAGCTTTACGAGGAGTTCGTGTGGCCGTTCGAAAAGCGCCTCGTGGATGGAATTCATGGCCTGGGCGCGAAGGTGCGGCTGCACATCTGCGGCAACACCCGGCAGATCCTGGGCGGCATGGGCCGGCTTGGTTGCAACATCGTGGATCTCGATTACCCGTCCCCCCTGGCCGAGGGGCGGGCGAAGATGGGACCGGGTCAGGTTCTGCTCGGCAACCTCAACCCGGTGAAGACCATCCGCGACGGCACGCCGGAGAGCATCACGGCCGCGCTCGCCGAGTGCCATCGCCAGGCCGGTGGCAACTACATTGTCGGCGCCGGCTGTGAGATCCCCCGCGGCACGCCCGAGGCAAACCTCCGCGCGCTCACGGCCTACGCCCACGCCCACGCCTGAGCGGCGGGCAGCGCTTCGGGGACGCCGATGGAGTGGCGGTCAGATTTTGCTTTCGCTCCAGGCGTTCGGGGCCTACTGGTACCACGGGTGGAACGCGTCTCCCGCTCGATCAGGGCCAGGGCGTGTTACTCCACGCAAATCGAAATGAACATTTTGTTGGTGTATCCCCAAACGCCGGACACGTTCTGGAGTTTCAAGCATGTCATGCGCTTTGTGTCCAAGCGCGCCGCCTTCCCCCCCTTGGGTCTGTTGACCGTCGCCGCCATGCTGCCGGCCGACTGGCAGTTGAAGCTGGTGGATATGAACGTGGAGCGCCTGCGCGACGAAGATTTGCGCCAGGCCGATTACGTGATGATCAGTGCGATGATCGTTCACAAGCAATCGGTGAAGGAGATTGCCAGCCGCTGCGGCAAACTGGGCAAACCCGTGATCGCTGGTGGCCCGCTGTTCACCACCGGCCACGAGGCCTTCCCGGAAATCCCTTATTTCGTGCTCGGCGAGGCGGAGGAACTCCTCCCCCAGTTGGTGGCCGACATGGAGCGCGGAACCGTCCAGGCGCGCTACGAAACCAAGGACCGGCCGGCCATCACGCACGTGCCCGTGCCCCGGTGGGACCTGATCGCTCCCCACCACTACGCCACCATGGCGGTGCAGTTCTCGCGCGGCTGCCCGTTCGACTGCGAGTTCTGCGACATCATCGTGATGAACGGCCGCGTGCCGCGCACCAAGACCGCCGCCCAGCTCATCGCCGAACTGGAGCAACTCCGCCTCCGCGGCTGGAAGGACATGGTGTTCGTGGTGGATGACAACTTTATCGGCAAGAAGCGGGAAACCCGCGCGTTGTTGCATGAAATCATCGCCTGGCGCCAGCGCACCGGCGCGGAAATGGGGTTCTTCACCGAGGCCTCCGCGAATCTGGCCGACGACGATGACATGCTCCGCTTGATGGTCCAGGCCGGGTTCAAAAAGGTCTTCGTCGGCATCGAGACACCGTCGGTGGAGAGCTTGAAGGAGTGCCGCAAGTTGCAGAACAGCCGGCGCGATCTTATTGCGACCGTGCAGACGCTCCAGCGGGCCGGACTGGAGGTGATGGGCGGGTTCATCGTCGGGTTCGACAATGACAAGCACGACATCTTCAAACGCCAGTTCGAGTTCATCCAGAAATCCGGCGTGGTCACCGCCATGGTCGGTCTGCTCAACGCGCTGCCGCAGACCCGGCTTTACCACCGGCTGAAGAAAGAGGGTCGCTTGGAAACCGACAGCACCGGCAACAACACCGAAGCAGTGCTGAATTTCCGGCCGAAGTTGAACCGCGAGTTTCTCATCAACGGCTACCGCGACCTGATGAAAAAACTCTACGAGCCGCGCAATTACTACCAGCGCATCCGCACCTTCCTCCAGCAGCACAAGCCGGAAGGCCCGCACCTGCGCCTCTCGTGGTCGGACACGCAGGCGTGTGTCAAGTCCTTCTGGCTGCTCGGCGTCTGGCACCGCGGCCGGCGCGCCTACTGGCAGTTCTTCATCGGCACCTTGCTGCGCCGCCCGGCCCAGCTCCGGCAAGCCATGGAAATGGCGATCATCGGCTATCACTTCCGTCGTGTGGCCAGCCTCCTGTGAGGTGAAGGCGGCGCGCGCGCAACGGACTGGTTGTCAGCGGCCCCTTCACCGCAACGGCCGCCTCTCCCGCGCCATCGCGCGCCTCCGCGTTGCCTGCCTGTTGACCGCCGGCAGTCTTGTTCCCCGCGCGGCCAGCCCGGGCGATTTTTTTGCCATCCAGGTGGTGGATGATGAAACCGGTCGCGGTGTGCCGCTCGTCGCCCTCGAAACCGTCAACCACCTCACGCTCTACACCGACAGCGGCGGCCTCGCCGCCTTTGCCGAACCGGGCTTGATGAACCGCGAGGTCTTCTTCCATGTCCGGAGCCACGGGTACGAGTTTCCCAAGGACGGTTTCGGCTACCACGGCGTGCGGTTGACCCCGAAAGCCGGAGGCAGTGCCGTGCTGAAGATCAAACGGCTCAACCTCGCCGAACGGCTCTACCGCGTGACGGGGGAAGGCATCTACCGCGACAGCGTGCTCGCGGGCCGGCCGATCCCCCTCCGGGAACCGCTCCTGAATGGGGCAGTACTCGGCCAGGACACGGTCATGGCCATTCCGTATCGCGGCCGGATCTACTGGTTCTGGGGCGACACCGACCGGCCGGAATACCCGCTGGGCCACTTCGGCACCGCGGGCGCCACCTCCGAGCTGCCCGGCCGTGGCGGGCTCGATCCAAGCCTCGGTGTGGACCTCCACTATTTTACGAACGCCGCCGGATTCAGCCGGCCGATGTGCGACTGGCCTGTCCCGGGAATGAAGTGGACCTATGGCCTGATGACCGTGCGGGACCCCCAGGGCCGCGAGCAACTGCTCGCCCGGTGCGACGTGCAGAAGAGCCTGGCCGAAACTGTCGAACGCTGGTTGGTGCGCTTCAACCCCGACCCGGCCCGCTTCGAGCGGTTCGTCCCGCTTGAGCTCCAGGCCCCGCTCGCGCCCGGCAGCCACCCTTTCCGTGTCCGTGTCCAGGGCGAGGATTATTACTACTTTCCGAGCTGGGCGCCGCAACCCTGCGTTCGCGTGCGGGCCGACTGGGCGCACGTCACGAACATCGCCAGCTATGAGGCGTTCACCTGCCTGCGCCCCGGCGCCCGCTGGGACTCAAGCGCGCCGGACCTCGATCGTGACACGGACGGCACGCTGGTCTATGCGTGGAAAACCAACACCGATTACCTCGACCACGAACGACAGGCCAGGTTGGTTTCGGCCAGGGCGCTCAGACCGACGGAGGGTTCGCTGCAGATGCTCGACATCGAGTCGGGCAAGCCCGTGCGCGGTCACACGGGGTCGGTCTTTTGGAACGCGTTTCGCCAGCGCTGGGTGATGATCGCCCAGCAAGGCGCCGGCGAAATCTGGTTCGCCGAGGCGGACTCGCCGGTCGGCCCGTGGGTCTATGCGCGCCAGATTGTCCGCCACGATCACTACAACTTCTACAACCCGACCCAGCATCCGTTCTTCGATCAGGCGGGTGGACGCCTCATCTACTTCGAAGGCACCTATACCGACACCTTCTCCGACGCGCCGGCGCCGACGCCCCGCTACAATTACAACCAGATCATGTATCGGCTGGACCTGGCCGATGCGCGCCTCGCCCTGCCAGTGGCGGTTTACCGGGTCGCCAACCTGGACGGGACCGTGGATTACCTGACCCGCGAGGGTGCGGAGGCCGCCGATGCCTGGCAACGGATTGCGGAGGTCGCTTTCTTCGCCATCCCGCCCAGCCGGGCACACGCAGGACTTGTTCCCGTCTATGCCGTCGCCGGGAAGACTGGAACCGCGCTCCAACTCACGCGCGCGGCGGGCGCGGAACCGTGCTTTTACGCGTTACCGGCCGCGGCCACCGCCACCAACAGCGCGCCGGCCAGCGTGCCGCTGTTCGAGTTTCGCCGCGCCGACTCGGACGCGCCGCGCTATTCAACTGACCCACCAATTGACAACGCGGTTTTCCAGCGCGCCGCGGCCCCGCTCTGCCGCGTCTGGCGCAATCCCATGTCGCTTCTCATTCTGGATCGCGAGGCGCGTCCGCCCCGGCCGGACCAACCGTGACGGGGCGATCACCCGGCTTGGGGCGCCTCAGTGGATCGGAGGAAAGTGGATGTTCGGATGGTGGGGGAAAAGCCACACGCGCAGGAGAAATTGCACCGGCGTGAGCATCACCGACGCGATGAACGGAAGCGGCGCCACCACCGCCAGCGGGTAAAGGCACCAGCGCGGCGCCTGCGCACCCCGGTCCGCCGGCACGCAATACGCCGGCAGATAAATCATCAACCCGTAAACGAAAATCCACATCGCAAACTCCGCCATGTGTTGCGATCCGCCGGAAATCGTCTCCATCAAGGTGCCGGTCAGACCGAACAAGAGGAACACGGCGAACGGGGGAAACGCATAGCGCCACAGAATCAGCGCCCAGGCCAGGAACAGAGGCGCGATCACCACCACGCTGTGCAGCAGCACCACGTCGAAATAATTCGTGGACGCCGTGATGTAGGCCTCGCCAGTCTTCACGCCGAACAGCGGCGCCAGGTTGGTCATCGTGGTCGTGACGACCTCCTCCAGCAGGGCGAGCGCGGTGGCGAACACGACGAATTTCGCCGGCCACCAGCACTCCCATCGCTGCACTGCCGCGCGGATGCGATCGCGATACCGGACCATCAGGCCGCCGCCCAGGCCGATCCAGAAAACGATCAAGCCCGAAGCCATCCCGATCACGGCGCGCATGTGAGGGTTTCGCCAGACCGCCACCGTCACCAGGCTGGTGGTCAGGAGCAGCCGCGCGGCGAGGGCGGCGACCAGGATTGCTTTCCAATGCTTCATCGGCCGGGAACTGGCCGCAGTGGAACCCGCACCCGCGGGCGCTGCAAGGTTAATCTGTTCGCGAAGTGCGGCCGCCGGTAACCTGCCGCCGTGCCTGAGGATCGTGTGAATCAATCCGACATGGTGACGGTTGAACTGCTTCCGCTCGGCCGCGCGTTGCGCGTGCCCGTCGGCACTCCCTTGCAGGATTTCCTTTTTGCCCAGGGTGTCGAGTTCCCATGCGGCGGACACGGTCGCTGCAAAGGCTGCCGCGTCCGCGTGCTCGGCGGCGAATTGCCGGTGACCCCGGACGATGCCCGCCTGCTGGCCGCCGACGAAATCGCCACCGGCTGGCGCCTGGCCTGTCGCGCGCAGGCCCGCGGCGATCTCAAGCTGGAACTGGCGCAATGGGACGCGACCATTCTGGCGGACGACACCCGATTCGAGTTCACGCCGGCCGACGGTCTCGGTATCGCCGTGGACCTCGGCACCACGACGATTGTCGCACAACTGCTCGACCGCCAAACCGGCCACGTCCTCGGCGTGCGCACGGCGCTGAATCGTCAGGCCCGCCACGGCGCCGACATTATGAGCCGGATTGATTTCGCAATGACGCCGGGCGGCCTCGAATCGTTGCGCGATCTCATCCGCCACCAGATCGGCGACCTGATTGCCCACCTCCTGAAGCCCCTGTCGCAAGGAGAAACCCCGCCCCCGCTCCGCGAGGTTGTCATCGTCGGCAACACGGTGATGCACCATCTGTTTGGTGGCCTCAGCGTTGAACCGCTTTCGCACCATCCATTCGTTCCAACCAACGACGGGCTGCAGGTTTTTCCGGCCGCGGAACTTGGCTGGCATCTGCCCGGCGCCACCGTGCGTTTTCTGCCCTGCCTCGGCGGGTTTGTCGGCAGTGACATCCTCGCCGGCGTGCTCGCCACTCGGCTGCACGAAAGCAGCGAGCTCGTCGGTCTCGTGGACCTCGGCACGAATGGCGAGATTGTGATCGGCAACCGTGACGGCCTGCTCTGCGCTTCCACGGCAGCCGGCCCGGCCTTCGAGGGCGCGCGAATTTCGATGGGCATGCGGGCCGCCACCGGCGCGATCTCGGAAATCAGCGTCGCCGACGGCCAACTGCAATGCCGCGTGGTGGGCCACGTGCCGCCGCGCGGCCTGTGCGGCAGCGGGCTCGTGGACGCCGTCGCCGCCGGGCTCGACCTCGGCCGAATCCGTCCCAACGGGAGGCTGGCCGAAGGCAACTCCTGGACCCTCGCCGAACCGGTGAAACTCACGCAGGCAGACATCCGCGAACTCCAGCTTGCCAAGGGCGCCATCGCCGCGGGCATCCGGCTGCTGCTCCGCCAACGGGACGCCGAACCGGAAGACCTCACGCGGCTCTACCTGGCCGGCGCGTTTGGCAATTACATCAACCGCGCCAGCGCCCGGCGCATCGGCCTGTTGGGCTTCCCGCTCGACAAGATCACGCCCGCCGGCAACACCGCGCTGCTCGGCGCGAAACTCGCGTTGTTCGGCCCGCCGGACCAGGGCGGTGACTTCACCGAACTGCGCCGCCGCATCCAGCATGTCTCGCTCAACGAAGACCCCGGATTCCACGAGATCTACGTGGAAGAAATGGGTTTCCCGGGCGAAAGCAGCTAGGCTGATCGGCCAGATGCCGAAGCCGGAGAGCATGGACTACCCTCCCGGAGTCTTCGTCACGGTGCTTCAGGTTGAACCTGTCCGCTTTGTTCCCAATCCGGCGACACCCCCCGACTGGAGCCGCTCATCTTCCACTCGTTTCCGATTTTGACCAACGGTTGAATGAAAAAGTTTCCGGCACCGGGCGCGCTTGGCCCACCGGAGTATTGGCCGCCCATCCACACCTTCAGTTCCACCTGGTCGTCTGCCAGCGTCTTCTTCGCCATCATCTGGACACCTTTTATCAAAGTCCCAAAGTTGGATGGTGCGGCCTCAAGGCCTGCGCGGAAATTGGGATCCTTCTCCGCTTCCTTTAGCATGTCCGGACTCATTGATTGCCGGGTAACATCATAGTTTCCATTCATAATCGCCCAGACAGCCGATTCAAATGCGGTCTCTGGCGTGGCGAAACCGACAAACGCCAGTTGGTCTTTGGTAAGATAGCCGGCCGTCTTCCCTGGCGGCTGAGCCGCGGGCGCTGCCGGTTTGGTCTGGGTCATCCCGGCAAGCTGCCGCCGCAGCACGCCCACTTCTCCCCTCAGTCGCATCAGTTCCTCATGCTCGGCCAGCGGCCGGGCCGCTTCGGCTTCCATCTGCCCGGCCAGCCGCTGGTTTTCGGCGCGGAGTTTTTCCGATTGGGCGGCCTCCTCGCGCAACGCCGTGTTCTCGGCACGCAACGCAGCATTGGCGTGGTGTTGCATCACCAGCGGCGTGCCAACCGCAGCCGCAACAACGACGCTGGCGATGAGTTTGAGTTTGGTAGCAGTCATAAGCTGAATCAGTTGAGCGCCCAGTCCGCCGGCTGTGGCGGCTCCGGCGAGCGAAACGGAAGCCACGGTGGTCGCGAGCGCCGCGGGCACGGTCACAACGACGTGGGCGCCGAGCAGGACCGCGAGGCCCGCTGCGGTGGACGTCACGCCGCGCCGCGCCAACGCGCCGCGGAGCCCATCGAGCGCGCGGTCCACGCGCTTGCGAGCCGCTTCGTCCGTGAGGCCCAGCGCCGTGCCGACTTCGGCGAAGGTCTGTTGCTGGAAGAAACGCAGCAGCACGGCGTGGCGGTCCGGGTCGTCCAGTTCGTCGAGCACTTCATCGAGCACCGGGCGAAGATGCGACCAGTCTGCCTCCGGACCGGCGGTTTCCAATGCGTTCATGGCGGCGGCCTGTTGTTCCCGCTGGACGCGGCGCCGCTCCTTGCGCAGCCATTCCAACGCGGTGAAGCGGGTGTCCCGGTGCAGCCAGCCGGCCAGGACCACGTCCTGTGGGAGGGAGCGCGCCTGGCGGGCGAGGTTCGTGAAGACGAGTTGGGTGATGTCCTGCGCGAGCGCGGCGTCGCCATTGACCATCCGCAGGGCGGCCGAATAGACGAGCGTGAGATAGCGCCCGGCGATGTGCCGGAACGCCACTTCGGAGCCGGTCTGCGCAAACTCGGCGAGCCACTGGCGATCTTCGCTCATTTCATCCTCTAAATGCCGCCGGCCAGCGAAACCGGACAAGAAAATAGCGCAAGGCGGTGGGCGCGAAGCTCGGCGGTCACCCAAACGCCGCGAACAGGGCCTGCAACTCCTCCTGCACCTGCGCCGGATCGGTCAGCGTGTGCGCGATCTCGTCCCGCAGCATTTCGCGATAGTGCCGGCGCAGCCGGTGCACCGCAACCCGCACCGCCCCCTCGGTCAAGCCCAGTTCCGCCGCCGCCCGGGCATACGGCACCGCCTCCCGGTCCACGCTCAGAAACGGCTTGAGACATTCAAACAGCCGCGCCTTGCCGTCGGCGGCGCACTCGTCGCGCAGGCGGGTGATCACACGCCCCAGCAGCGCCAGCGCCCACTCGCGGTCGAAGAGTTTGTCCGGGCTGAGCAGGTCCGCAGGATCAATCCGGTAACGCGTGTCGGCATTCTCCCAGTCGAACGAGAGCGGCGCGACGCCGCCACCGCGTTTCTGGCGGGCCGCGCGGTCACGCTCGTTCGCGAGAAAGTGTTTCAGCGAGGCCAGGAGAAAGGCGCGGAACCGCCCGCGCTCGGCGCTGAGGCCTTCCAGGTAGTTTTTTGCGAGAAACCGGGAGAAAAACCCCTGCACCAGGTCCTCGGCGTCCTCCTTGGACTGGCCCTGCCGGCGGACGTAGGCATAGAGCGGATACCAGTAGCTGCGGCACAACTCCTCGAGGGCGACGTCCGCCTGGGGCGACTTGCTCCGGCCCGCCGCGAGCACGACCGTCCAGCGCGTCGTGGCGAAGATGTCGCCCGGCGTGGCGGTCGGTTCGGTTGCGTTAGCGGGAGTCAAATCACTTCTTGTTCGATTGCGTCGCGAGCTTGTAGCGAAGCCTCACGCTGCGCCCGTCGGCCGCGAGGCCTAGGATTTGCAGGATGCCCTTCCCGCCTTCCCGCGTTTGGAAAAGGTAACAGTCAGTTAGTCCTCCCGGCCCGGCTACCAACTGGGATGCCAGTGACGGCTCCATCTGCATCAGCGCCCAGTTTTGAGCCACGTCGGCAGGGGTAATACTGCTCCAGCCATCAAGCGGAGCCGGCGCCTTCACCATGTCCAATGCAGTCAGGACCTGGCTTTGCCGTGACGACACTGCCGCAACGAGGTCAAAGCCGTTGTTCCGAATCCAATCCCGGCCGTCGCGGGTTTCTTCTCGCACGGACTTGTTTGTGACGAGCATGCCGGAGTCCAAATCGAGCCAGCCGCGCGAAGTGTCAAGTGGCACCACCATTAGCTGACTTGGCTCGGTGACTGGCGAAAGCAGCGCCAAGAGCGTCACCTCTCGCGGCTCCGTAAACGTCCAATGGTTGATGGTTGGAAAGGGAGTGTGGTTTAAGACATCCACGATTGCATGGGTGTCTTCGGCACTCAATTCGTCGGCATTTATCGCCAAGTTATCGCTAAGAAGCGGCTCGTGAATGACAAGTGTGGAGATCAGCCTGCCTTGATAAAGAATCGCCAACTGCCGGTTGATATTGGTCGCCGTGATCGCTTCAAACTGCCGGGTGCCGGCTGTGTTGAACTGCACCTGAATCTGGCGCTCACCGGGAACTCCGAGACCGACGAGGTAGCGAATGCCGGCGCGGGCAACCGCCGAGCCGTCCAGCAAGACGGGGCGCAAGACGCGAAGCTGGCCGCTGCCGGAAGAATTGCTGAGCAAATCGGCTGGCTCAGCCGAACCGTCCCGGGCAACGAGACGAACCTGAAACAAGGAAGCGCGGGCACCCAGCGCCGCTTCCGTGGCTGAATTTGCTACTCCCGCGGCCCGAGTGGCTGATGCCGATTGTGTCTGTTGGCGCGATTCTTGATGACTCACAGAGCCACTATGTACCAGTTTGTAGGGTATCGTCTGGCCCTCGTGCAAGTTATCGTTCGCCGGGCCGATGACCACAAGTTCTCCGGGCAACACGCTCTGAATCTCGACCTTTGCTTTGTCTATCGTTCCCACCTGCACGGGCCGCCGACTCACGGTTTGATCTGGTTTAATCGCCCAAACGAACGGTCCCTGCGCGTCGCGCCGAATCGCCTCAGCCGGCACGAGTGTTACGCCGTGTTTCACCTCCAACGTCAGATGGATATTCAAGAACAAGCCGCGCAGCATCAAATGGTCTCCCTCCGGAACAAGCGTGGCCGTGCATTTGAGCGTGCCGGTGGCTGTGTCGATTTGATTGTCCACACCCCGCAAGGAGCCATGGCCGAACGTCTTCCCGTCACGATCCTCAGCCTCCACGGTCAACAACTGGCCGGCATCAAACCGCTTAACCACCTCCTGGACAGCACGGTCAGGGATGGAAAAAACGACTGAATTCGATGAGTCAACGGAACCGAGGCACACAAGCCGAACCGCGAAGTCGCCGTTATATGCCGCAGTTGCCAGCACCGGTGTCTCGGCGTCAGGATTTTGAACCGCTTCCTGAGGGAGGTGGGAACGGAAAATCGTGTAGCGCAAAACCCCAATCAATAAAAGTCCGGCGACAGCCAAAGAAATGCCGACACGAATGTGCCCATTATTAAACATAGACACCCCTCCCCAGAGTTTACTCGGTTCATTTTTCGCTTTCGGCACCGAGGTCTGGGCGATCGTTTCCACCGCCGTCTTCACTTCGCTGGCGTGCTGGTAACGGCGTTCCGGTTCTTTTTCCAACGCGTGGAGCACCACCTCGTCCAACCGAACGTCCACCTCCACCTTACGCGAAGGCGGCTGAAACCGGCCCAGCGGCAGTTCGCCGGTGAGCATCTCGTAGAACACGACCCCCAGCGCGTAGATGTCGGCGCGATGGTCCACCGCCAGCGGGTGCTCCACCTGCTCGGGCGCCATGTAGTGCGGCGTGCCCATCACCTGGCCTTCGCGGGTCAGGCGGAAGTCCGGCGTCTCGCGGCCCAGGATCTTCGCCAGGCCGAAGTCGGCGATCTTCACGCGGCCCTTGCGGTCCACGAGCACGTTCTCCGGCTTGATGTCGCGATGAACGATGCCTTCGTCGTGGGCGGATTGGAGGGCGTCGCAGATTTGCGGGACGATCTGGAGCGCGTCGCGCGGCGAGACGCGGTCGGAGCGCTGGAGCTGGCGCAGGTTCACGCCGTCCACGAACTCCATCAGAAAGTAATTCATGCCGCCGGCGGTCCCGAAGTCGTAAATCGCGACGATGTTCGGATGGCTCAGGTGCGCCAAGGCGCGGGCTTCCTGGCTGAACCGCTCGGCGAAACCGGGGTCGGTCCCGGTCTGGGCCGGCAAAAGTTTCAGCGCCACGAGCCGGTCAAGCGCCGGCTGGCGGGCTTTGTACACTGAACCCATGCCGCCCTGGCCGATGAGTTCCAGAATTTCAAGCTGTGGAAACAACCGGGCGACCTCGGCGACCGGCAGGGGCGCGGAGGGTTTGCCCTCCGGCTGCGTGGCCGTATCGGCGGCGCCTTGCTTCAACAAGCAGGCGGGACAAAGCCCGGTGAGCGCGCCGACTGGCAGCGGCGTGCCGCATTGCGGACATTTCGACGGCATGGACGCCACCATCGGGGGCGGTGACGGAGGCGCAGGACTGTTGCGTCGCCTTTCCAAGCTCCGCAGGAAGAGAATCGCCGCCACGACCACCGCCGCCAGCACCAGCACGAAAGTGAACAGGGCCACGACCAGGTTAGTTGTCGGTGGGATTGGAACCACACTGAGGATCTCCCCACCGCTCAGACCCAACATCGCCAGCAGAGGATGCGTCATGGTGCCCTCCTCCCGGCCAGGCCGGGATTGGCATGACAAGCGCACGCCGCGCGCTGGCAGATCCGGCGGGCGAGCGTGACAGAATCAACTTGAACGTCGTTCATATACCCACCTCAGAAGCAAAGCCGGAGATTCGTTACCGGAAAAGTTCTTCGCGAGATGCCGGCGAAAAGCCGCCCGACCGGAAAACGCCTCGCGGAGCGAGGCGGTGAAGCTAGCCGTGGGTTTCAACCCACGGTTCGCCAGGCGCAAGGAACCACGGCGTCGCGGAGCGACGCTTGGAGCGCAAGCACGGGCAGCGCCTGGGGTGACCGTGTCGTTCCCCAACCTGCCCTTCACGATTATCCGGGCAGGTCATGGCCTTCAGCCGATGAACGAGTAATCGTACGGCTTCCGCATTTCGCGGGCGACAAAAGCATTGGCCTCGGCTGCGCCGTCGCCAATGAACGACTCCTTCTCCGCGTCCCACTCGAGTTTCCGCCGCAGACGCATCGAAATGGCGGCCAGGTGGCAGAGCGTCGCCGAGCGATGGCCGACCTCCACGCGGGCGATGGGGTCTTTGCGCGAGCGGATGCAATTGAAGAAGTTACCCATGTGGTCGGGGCTGACTTCCAGGCGCACGGCATCGGCGGCCAGCGGCGCGGTCAGGAGTTCTTCCTTGGAGGCCTCAAGGTCGCCGCGCGTCACCCAGATCCAGCCGTCGGCGCCCTCGAACTTGAGGCCATTGCGCTGGCCATCCTTGTTCACCACGCCGCCGAAGATGTTGTCGTCCTTGGTGGTCTTCGCGATGTGCCGGACGCCATTAGCCCAGGTAAATGTGACTTCATAATCGCTGATCGCCGTGTAGCCGCCGGGGATCGGCTCGGCGAGGACCTTGCCTTCGACGGCCGTCGGACCTTCGAGGCCGATGGCCCAGCGGGCGATGTCGTTGTGGTGCGCGCCCCAGTCGGTCATCGTCCCGCCGGAATAATCGAGGAAGTAACGGAACGTCAAATGGCAGCGCTCCTTCACGTAATCCACTTTCGGCGCCTGGCCGAGCCAGAAATCCCAGTCGAGCCCGGCGGGCGTCGGCGAACTGGCAAACGGCCCGGCCCGCAGGCCCGCCGGCAGAAACACGGTCACCTGTTGCAGCTTGCCGATCCGGCCGTTGCGGACCAGTTCGCAGGCCAGGCGGAACCGGCTGTCGCTGCGCTGCTGCGTGCCGGTCTGGAACACGGCCTGCTGGTCGCGAACGGTTTTCACCATCCGCCGGCCCTCGTCAATCGTCAGCGTCAGCGGCTTCTCGCCATACACGTCCTTGCCGGCCTTGATCGCCGCGAGATTGACCAGCGTGTGCCAGTGGTCCGGGCAGGCCTGGATGATCACCTGCACGTCGTCGCGCTCGAGCAGCTTCCGGAAATCGCTGAACTTCGCCGGCGCTTTGCCATCCTTCGTGAACTGCTTCGCGGCCGCGTCAACGTGGGACGCGTCCACGTCGCACACGGCCACGATGTCGCCGAAACGCTGCGCATTCCCGGCGTCGCCGCGGCCCATGCCGCCGCAACCGATGAGCGCGATGGCGGCGCGGTCATTCGGGCCGAGCGGCTTGCGCGCTGGCGGGGCGGCGGACAGCTCGCGCTCGACAAACCACAGTGGCAAGCCGGTGGCGGCAGCCGTGGCTGTGCAGGTCGAAAGGAAGGAACGACGGGAAATGTGGAATGGCTTTGCGGTCATGCCCGCGATTCAGCGTCCATCGGCGCGGGCCGTCAAGCGCAAGCGCCGTCCGGCAGGGTCTTGATCTGCCGTTTCCAGGAGCGCGGGTGTGTGCCCGGCACCAGCCGCAGCAGCTTGAGAAACCCCGCGGCTGCAGGCGCATTCCAGCGCCCCGCAGGGACGATGGCGCTGCGGCTGGCCTCCGGCACAGCCGCGGTCCATTCAAAGTGGGACATTGCCCGCCGGCCCGCCGGCAATCGTGATCAGTTAGGCTTGAATCCGTAGCCACCTCGCGCTGAGACTGGCAGAGATGAACGTATGATCCGGTTCCTGGCCAGACTTGAGACGCGGTCGCGGCCGGTGCTGATGCTGGCCGGTTTCGCGTTGCTCGTGGCGATCGGGCTGGTGGACTACGCGACCGGCTACGAGATGCTGTTCTCCGTTTTCTACCTGCTGGCGGTAGGCATGGCGGCGTGGTTTGTCGGCCGGGGTTACGGGCTGGTGATGTCGGTGCTGAGCGTGGTCGTGTGGATCGGGGGCGACCTGGCGGCTGGCGCGCGTTATTCGAGCTCGCTGATCCCCATCTGGAACGCGCTCATCCTGATGGTGTTCTATTTCATCGTGGTCTGGCTGCTAACCAGCCTGCGCTCGTTGCAGCACGAGCTTGAAACCCGCGTCCACCAACGCACCCAGGCGCTGCGCCGGGAAATGGTGGAACGGGAGCGGTTGGAGGAGGAAATCCTCAAGGTGAGCGAACGCGAACAGCGCCGCATCGGCCACGATCTTCACGACAGCCTCTGCCAGCACCTCACGGCCACCGCTCTCGCCGGCCAGGTGTTAAGCGAGCGCCTGGCGGCGAGGTCGTTGACGGAAGCAGCCGACGCCGACAAGGTCGTGGAGCTGGTCGAGGAAGGCATCAATCTCGCCCGGAGCCTGGCCCGCGGACTTTACCCGGTGGAAATGGAGGCGGAAGGCCTGATGGCCGCCTTCCGGGAGCTGGCGGACAATCTCACCAAGCGGACCAAAGTGACCTGCGTCTTCGATTGCCGGACGCCGGTCCTCGTCCACGACGGGGCCACGGCCACCCATCTCTACCGCATCGTGCAGGAGGCAGTGAGCAACGCCATGCGCCATGGCAAGGCCCGCCGCATTGGCATCAGCCTGTCCGAGGAAGCCGGCCACGTCACCCTCACAATCGAAGACGACGGCGGCGGGTTGCCGGACGACTGGCAGACCCGCGAGGGACTGGGCATCCGCATCATGGCCCACCGGGCGGCGATGATTGGCGGCTCCCTGAGCGTCGAACCGGCCCCGACCGGCGGCACGATTGTGACCTGTTCCGTTCCGGCGGCGACGACCAGCCCCGGCCCAAACAAGGCGGTGCACCATGACTAACGCGGGGCAATCGGCACGCAAACGCGTGTTCCTCGTGGACGACCATCCCCTGGTGCGCGAGTGGTTGACAAACCTGATCAACCAGCAGACGGACCTCGTGGTGTGCGGGGAGGCGGAGAGCGCTCCGCAGGCGCAGGCCGCGATCACGCGGCTCCAACCCGAGGTTGCCATCGTGGACCTGTCGCTGATGAATTCCTCCGGGCTGGAACTGATCAAGGACCTGAACGCCGCGTGCCCCGGGGTCGCAGTGCTGGTGTTTTCGATGCACGACGAGTCGCTTTATGCTGAACGCGCCCTGCGCGCCGGCGCTCGCGGCTACATCATGAAACGCGAAACCACGCACAACGTGATCGCCGCCATCCGCCAGGTTCTGGCGGGGAAGCCGTATATCAGCGAAAAAGTGGCCGCCGCGCTCGCCGCGCAGTTCGTCGCCAGCAGGACACCTTCCCGCGGCTCCCCCGTCGAGCAACTCAGCGACCGGGAACTGGCCGTGTTCGAATTGCTCGGACAAGGACGCGGTACCCGCCAGATCGCTGAAGCCCTGCGCCTGAGCGTCAAGACGGTGCAGACCTACTGCGCCCGCATCAAGGAGAAGCTCAACGTCGGCAGCGCGACGGAACTGATCCGCGAGGCCGTCCGCTGGCAGGAGAACCGCCAGCGGGACTGACCGCGGACGGTCTTCACGACGCCGACGTGTAGGGTTTTGCCTGACAGAAGAAGCAGGCTCCGCCCCATTGCGCCTTGGCCGGCGGTGCAGCAACATGGTATCACTGTCAGGCTGACACACCATGCCTTGTCATTTTCTTTCGCGTCACCGGGGCCACTGCCTCGGCATCCTGTTCGGCATTGCCACACTGGGGTTGGCGACGGCGCGGTGCGGTGCCGAGGCGCCCGCGGCGGCGGCCGACCCCAACGACATGTCCGGGCACTTGTCGCTGGACGAAGCCCGTCGGCTGGCACTGGCCCGCAACTGGGATTTGCTCGCCGCCAAAAGCGACGTGGACATTGCCTTCGCGCAGCGCCTGATCGCGCGCGAGGTTCCCAATCCAACGCTGTCACTCAGCACCGCCAAGATCAGCGTGGACCATCACCCCAACAGCACGGTGATGGGCAACGGACTCTGGGAACGGAGCTACGACACGATCGCCGCGATCACTCAACTTCTCGAAATCGGCGGCAAACGCGGCAGCCGCCAGGTTTCGGCCACGGCCGGCTGGCGCACCGCCAAGGCGCGGCTGGCCGACGCCTGTCGTCTGCTGGACCAGGGCATCGCGGGCGCTTATGTCGCCGCGCTGCAGGCCGGGGAGAACGCGCGCATTCTCCGGGAATCCGCCGCGTCGCTCCGCCAGGAAGCCCGCATCGCCGCCATCCGGTTCAAGGCGGGTGAAATCGCGGAGTCCGATCAGAAGCAAATCGAAATCGCCGCCGACCGGCTCGAACTCGACGCCCAATCCGCCGACGCCGCTGCGGCCGCCGCCCGCATTAACGTCGAAGTCCTGCTGGGAGCCCGACATCCCGAGGGCCAGTGGATCGCGACCGACACGCTCGAGTCGCTGGCGCGCACACCGGTGCCGCATGATCGCTCGGCCCCGGCTTTTCCCCGGCCCGATGTGGCCGAGGCCGAGGCGGCGAAAGCCAAAGCCGACGCCGATTTGAAATTACAGCGCGCCTACCGGGTGCCTGACCCGACGCTGCAATTTCAGTATGAGCGCAACCCGGCGGACCTGCCGAACACCATCGGGTTTGGCTTCTCGCTGCCGTTGCCCCTCTGGAACCACAACCGTGGCGCCATCGAGGCCGCCAAGGCCGCCGCCGAGCAGGCGCACGTGCAGTTGGAGAAGGCCCGCAGCCAGGCCGAAGCCGACATCATCAACGCCCGCATCGCCTACGACGAAGCCGCGACGCGGCTCGATCGTTATGCCAAAGAAATCCGCCCCCGGGCCCGGGCCATCACGGAAACCATTTCGTTCGCCTACCAGAAAGGCGGGGCGTCGCTGGTTGACCTGTTGAGCGCTCAGCGGAACGACAACGAAGTGCGCCTGGCCACCGCACAGGCCCAGGCGGACACGGCCACGGCCGCCGCCGGGGTGATTGCGGTGATGAACCTGCATGCTTTCCAAGCCGACTTACCATGAAATCGTGGACTTCTTCACTCTTGCTATTGTTGGGCGCTCTGGCCGCCGGCTGTCATCCCGCGACGAAGCCAGGCGAAGCCCCGCCACCCAAGGTGGAGCACAACCAAGTCACCCTGCCCGCCAACTCGGCCCAGAGTACCGCCATTGCGGTCGAACCCGCCACCCCGCACGCCACCAATCGCACACGCCTGACCGGACGGCTGGTCTGGGACGACGACGTGACCGTGCGCGTGTTTTCGCCCGTGGGCGGACGCGTCACCGCCCTGCCGGTGGGCCTGGGCCAACCAGTTGCCGCCTGGGATGTATTGGCCAAAATCGATTCCCCTGACTTTGGCCAGGCCCAGGCCGATGTCCGCAAAGCCACGGCCGACCTGTTGCTGGCTGAACGCAACCTCGAACGCCTCAAAATCTTGTTCGAGCACGGCGCCGCACCCCGCAAGGACCTCGAAGCCGCCGAGAACGCCCACGCCAGCGCGCTTTCCGAAAGGGAACGTGCCGCCGCGAGGCTCTCGCTGTACGGCGGCCGGGATGGTGTCGTGGACGAGATCTTCTCGCTGCGCAGCCCCATTGCCGGCGTGGTGGTCGAGAAGAATGTGAACCCCGGCCAGGAAATCCGGCCGGATGCCATGCTCGGCAATGTACCGGCAACGTACCTCTCGCTCTTTGTTGTCTCCGATCCCCGGCACCTGTGGGTTCTGCTGGACGCGACGGAACTGGACCTGCCCCTGCTCCGCCCCCGCCAGGAGATTGTCATCCACACGCCGGCGTTCCCGACCAACACCTTCACCGGCACCATCGAAGTCCTCGGCGACGCCCTTGATCCGACTACCCGCACGGTCAAGGTCCGCGGACTGGTCCCGAATCCCGACCGGCGGCTGAAAGCGGAGATGTATGTGACGGTGGATGTGTTGGGCGAGGCCACCGCCGACGTGGACATTCCGGCAAAAGCCGTCTTCGTGCGCGACAACAAACCTTTCGTCTTCGTCGAGGAATCCGCGGGCCGGTTCGAGCGCCGGGAGGTCAAGCTTGGCCCCGAGAACAGCGGCCGGATCGCCGTGAAGGACGGCCTGGCCATCGGCCAGCGCGTGGTGACCGAAGGGTGCTTGCTGCTCCAGACATTGCTGGAGGCTTCCAACCAGCCGTGAGCGGACCCCGCCCATGATCGCAACGCTGACCTCGTACGTTCTGCGGCACCGCGCGATCACCGCCGCGGCCCTCTTCCTGTTTGTCGCCGCCGGCGTGCTCGCCTTCCGCCGGCTCCCGGTCGAGGCCTATCCCGATGTCACGAACGTCTCGTTCCAGATCATCACCCTGTTTCCAGGGCACGCGGCGGAAGAAGTCGAACGCCTCGTCACCATCCCGATCGAGAACGTGATGAACGGCATTCCCGGCCGGGAATCCATCCGTTCCATCTCGCTCTTTGGCCTGTCCCAGATCACGATGGTTTTCAAGGATGACGCGGACCGGGCCTACGTGCGCAGCCTGGCCTATCAACTGTTGTCCACCGTCCAACTGCCCGCCGGCGCCCAGGCCAGCCTCTCGCCGGATTCGACCCCGGTCGGGGAAATCTACCGCTACACCCTCAAGGCCGCGGCCAACGTCCGCGCCGAGGAAGTGCGCGCGATCGAGGACTGGGTGGTGGAACTCAAACTGCGCACCGTGCCGGGGGTCGTGGACGTGGTGGGCTTTGGCGGGCCGACCAAGCAATACCAGGTGCTGATTGATCCGACGAAGCTGAAGTCCTACGGCATCTCTCTGCAACAGGTCTTCACCGCCCTCGCCAATGGCAATCGCAACGCCGGCGGCTCGTATATCGAACACGGGGCGGAGATGTACATCGTCCGCGGGCTCGGGTTCGTGCGCGACGTGGCCGACATCGCCGGCATCGCCGTGGACACGCGCAACGGCACGCCGATCCGGATCCGCGACCTTGGCAGCGTCGAGATCGGCCACCAGTTGCGCCTGGGCCGGGTGGGCAAGATCACGCCCGGCCATCCGGATGAGGACGACGTCGTCGAAGGCATCGTCATCATGCGCAAAGGCGAAAACGCGCTCGAAGTGCTCAAGGCCGTCCGCGCCAAGGTTGAGGAAATCAACCGGCGGTTCCTTCCGCAGGGCGTGGAAATGCTCGGCTATTACGACCGGACGGAGTTGATCGACCGCACCCTGTTCACCGTCCGCAAAAACATGGTCGAAGGCATCGGGCTGGTGCTCCTGGTCTTGATCGTCTTCCTCGGTCTGGGGAACTACCGTTCGGCGCTGGTGGTGGCGGCCGTCGTCCCGCTTTCGCTCCTGGGCGCGTTCCTCCTGCTTGATCTGCGCGGCATCCCCGCCAACCTGATTTCGATGGGGGCGATTGACTTCGGCATCATCGTGGATTCCGCCGTGGTCGTGATGGAGGACCTGCTGCGGCTCCTGGAGGAACGCAAAGGCCAGCACCGCCCCCTCACCCGCCTCATCATTGAGGCGGTGTCGCAGATGGGCCGGCCGATCCTGTTCTCCAAAGCCATTCTGCTGACCGCCTTCCTGCCGCTCTACACGATGCAGCACGTCGAGGGCAAGATCTTCCAGCCGATGGCCCTCACGCTGACCTTCGCCCTCCTGGCCGGCACCGTCCTCGCCCTGACCGCCGTGCCGATGCTCGCCTCGGTGGCGGTTCGCGACCACATCGCCAGCCAGGAATCGTGGATCGTTCGCACGCTCATTTCGCTCTACCGGCCGCTGCTCTCACGCGCCATCCACGCCCGCGGGTTCGTCATCGCCGCCGCCGTGGCCGGTCTGGTCGTGGCGGGCCTGACCTTGCGCCTGATCGGCACCGAGTTCCTCCCGAAACTCGACGAAGGTTCGCTCTGGGTGCGTGGCTTCATGCCCCAGACCATTTCACCGACCGAGGCGGCGCGCCTGGTGAAGATCATGCGGGAGACGATCGTCCGCTTCCCGGAAACACGGTCGGCCGTGACCCAACTCGGCCGGCCGGACGACGGCACTGACATCAATGGGTTCGACGTCGTGGAGTGTTCGGTCGAACTGATCTCGCGCGAGCAGTGGACCACCGCCCGGGACCGCAACGCTCTGGCCGAGGCGATGAACCGCCGCCTCACGAATGCGCTGCCGGGCGTCGAATTCCAATTCAGCCAGATGATCGAGGACAACGTCAACGAGGCCGTTTCCGGCATCAAGGCGGAGCTGAGCATCAAGCTTTACGGCGAAGATCCCTACCAACTCCAGTCGCTGGCCGATCAGATCGTGGACATTCTGAAGACGGTGCCGGGGGCGGCGGATGTGGGCACCGACGAACTCCTGGGGCAGCCGCAAATCCAGATCGAAGTCAACCGTGGCGCGATCGCCCGCTACGGCCTCTCCGTTTCCGACGTCCAATCGGTCGTGGAAACCGCCATGGGCGGCGCCGTGGCCACGCAGGTGCATGAGGGCGAACGCACCTTCGACCTCGCAGTGCGACTGATCCCCGGCGCGGTTTCCAACGTCGAGGCCATTCGGAACATTCCCGTGTTCGGCTCGAATGGTGAGCGGCTCACCTTGGGCGCGGTGGCCGCCGTCGAGTTGAAGTCCGGCTTCGCCCGGGTTTACCGCGAGGAAAACGCCCGGCGCACCGCCGTAAAACTCTCCGTGCGCGGACGCGACCTCGGTTCGCTCGTCGCCGAGGCGCAGCGGAAGGTGGATGCGCAGGTGCATTTGCCGAAGGGCTACCAGCTCCAATGGACGGGGGCGTTCGAGAACCAGCAGCGGGCGGTCAAACGGCTGGCCGTGGTCGTGCCGATTACGCTCATCGCGATTTTCTTCCTGCTCTTCACCGCGTTCGATTCGAGCAAGGTGGCCACGCTGATCCTGTTGAACGTGCCGTTTGCCGCGGTCGGTGGCATCATGATTCTGCCCGTCGCCGGACTCACCCTCTCGGTGTCGGCCCTCGTCGGCTTCATCGCCCTCTTTGGCATTTCCATCCAGAACGGCGTGATCCTGGTCGAGCGCATCCGCGAGTTGCGGCGCTCCGGCCGCGAAATGGCCGACGCCGTGGTTGAGGGCGCGGTGACCCGTGTGCGACCCGTGGTCATGACCGCCTTGATGGCCGCGCTCGGCCTGCTGCCCGCGGGGCTGTCCACGGCGGTCGGCGCCGAGACCGCCCGCCCCTTCGCGGTCGTCATCATCGGCGGCCTGGTAACAGCCACGCTGTTGACACTCTTCATCCTGCCGATCCTCTACCCGAGCTTCGATCGCGAGCCGGGCGATTGACTCCATCTGGGCAATTCAAAGGCTGATCTTCTCACTCCCGCGTCGCCAACGGTGAAGGGATGGGGCCTGGTGGAAGGTGTGGTAATGCATACGGTAAGTTCTCCGCCCGGCAAGCCGTGCCCTGACTGGAAATGAGGCGACCGGTTCCAGACCGTCTGAAGAGCGTGGGACCAAGGCAGGCAGATTCATTGACTCCACCCGCGAAAAAGGCCGCTCCGGTTTCCCGGAACGGCCTGGTCCAATTCAGCTTCGTCTGAAAACCAGCCCTGAACCGCGATTTGCCACCTCCGGCAGCCGGATCGTGCTGGGTGGCATCACCAGCG